>MDSV01116641.1_pt1 | contig 13566 bp, 11 predicted proteins | sample 810851 | NCBI WGS metagenome assembly MDSV01 (sample SAMN05326640, study PRJNA326480) | marine metagenome | isolation source: seawater | place: Atlantic Ocean: North East | collected 2012 | reverse complement strand
GCTGCACGTGCCTTCACACTGATTTTTTTTGCCATTGTATCATCTCGGGGTGTATGTCTTGCGGGGGCTACCCCACTTGCAGGTCGGCCACTAACCTCCCCTATTTGAAGAAGCCTCTTAGGGCGAGTGTTGATTCTTCGCCAATCGAACGGTTTCCAACGGTTCTCTTCGGTAAACTCATGAGCATGAAGTATACCCCGAGGTTGTGGGCCTCCATCACATCACATGGCGAGCGACGGCAAGTGCTGTTGCAGAGGAATCAGTCGTTGAAGATGCTGTTGCATGGCTTGTTGGCGGTTCTGAAATGGTCGAAATGGAACAAACAACTTCCTACCATGGTTCAGTGATGCACATGGTGACTGGAAGAAGCAAAAAGAAAGCCAATTCCCTCAAATCACTCTCACGAATTGGTGTTGAAAACCTTCGCACTTTGATCGAAGACATCGCCGTACGCTTTGATGAAAACAATACACTTCACTTTCGCCTCGACTATAACGCCTTCATCGATGGTGAAGTTATTCTTGCCAAACCTGACGAAGTTTCGACAATTAAATGCCATACAAAAGTCGAAGTGTATCCTGGACAGATTGCCTTAGATGAATGCAAAAAAGTCTTACAAGCAGCTTTAGAAAAAGCCAAATCTGCAGAGTAAATCAACAGTAAAAACGGCTCTGCACTAAGTTCAAATCCTATTGCGATGAGCACTTGCTATGGATGCAAAGTTGCGTGCCATCATGCTCAGCGTGATGATGCTTCTGTGCTTAACCATACTACCGCAGGGTTCCTCTTCCGAAGCAGAAAATACCAACCAAATACCAAATTGCCATGCTGACAGAAACGGTTCATGGACGATGGGATTAATTTCGTGCACAAACTCAACAAGTCCGGGCTACACTCTGTTTTCCCCCATGCCTTCGACATCCAGTTATTTGATTGACCAACACGGTCGTGAAATTCATTCGTGGGAGTCACCAGGTGGTCACCGACCTGGTTTGGCATCCTATTTGCTGGAAGACGGCGACTTGTTGCGTTCTGCAAATATTGCTCAACAAGCGGTAGGTGACTTCAGCGGCGGAGGAACTGCGGGGAAAATCGAACGTATAGGTTGGGACGGCACTGCTGAATGGTCGTGGGAATACTCTTCCGTGGATTACATCACCCACCACGACATAGAACCGATGCCGAATGGAAATATTTTAGCCATTGCATGGGAAGATAAATCTGAGGCTGAGGCATTACAAGCCGGCCGAAATCCTGCCATTGCGAGTGATGCACCTGGAGGAAATGCAAACGTTTGGCCAGACCACATTATTGAAATCGAACCACTCGCTAATAATCAAGCGAACATCGTTTGGGAATGGCATGCATGGGATCATTTAATCCAGGACTACGACGCTTCGAAGGATAACTATGGCGTCGTAAGTGAACACCCAGAACTGCTTGACATCAATTTTGTTGGAGCAACTGGAAACCAAGCGGGAAGGGCTGATTGGATGCATTGCAACGGAATTGATTACAATGCTGAACTTGACCAAATCGCACTTTCTTGCAAAAATACCAACGAATTTTACATCATTGACCACAGTACAACGACTGCTGAGGCAGCCGGACATACAGGCGGTAATTCAGGCAAAGGCGGAGATTTCTTGTATCGCTGGGGCAACCCTCAGGCCTATGATGGAGGACTTTCCAGCGACCAGCAATTGTTTGGCCAACACGATGTTCAATGGATTGAGGAAGGCCGAGAAGGTTCTGGTGACTTTTTAGTATTCAACAACGGTAACGGCCGTTCACCCAGTTATTCCTCAGTCGATGTCATCCAAGTCGCCTATGTGGAAGGAAATTATCCGCTGCAATCAAACGGAACTTGGGGGCCAAATGCCCCCTCCTGGTCATGGGGTCTTGACCAAGACATCTATGCTCAGTCTATTTCAGGAGCTGAACGTCTACCGAATGGAAATACATTGGTCACCTTCGGGACTCAAGGCACTCTTATTGAAGTCGATTTAGAAGGAGAAATTGTATGGAAATACATTAGCCCGGTGACAAACCAAGGTATTTTGTCTCAAGGAGATGAAATTCCGGCCGGTAATAATGCAGGGTCAACAGCAAATGTAATTTTCAAGGTTCGCCGCTATGCTGTTGACTTACCTGTCTTTACTGAAAAAGGCGTAACACCTGGCGATTATTTGGAAACATGGACTGATCTTTGCCCGGAAGAAGAGTCGCTTCCATGGGACAGTGATGGTGATGGGTGCATTGACGATTCAGACGGCGATTCGGTTAAGGACCCAAATGATGTATGTTGGGGATTTGATGACGCAATAGACGTGGATAGTGATTCCATCCCAGATGGTTGTGATTCCTTTATCGACTCGGATTTAGATGGAGTAGTAGATTCTATAGATGTGTGCCCTGGTTTTGATGACGCGCTCGATGTCGATAATGATTCGATTCCGGATGATTGTGATGTTCTGCTCGACAACGATTCAGATGGTATTGCTAACAGTGACGATATGTGTGAAGGATTTGATGATTCTCTTGATGCAGATGAAAATGGTATTCCAGATGGGTGCGATACGCAGGTTGATGACCAACAGAATTCGCCACAAGATTCCGAAACTGATACAGGGAATGATTCTGCATCGAACATTGATAATTTAACCACTGATGAAGAAAATTTGAGTAACTCGAATCAAGATGATTCGCTACTGCAGGAAATTAACCAATCCGAAAATGGGACAGAGTTTTCAAGTGACACTGAGCCCAAATCCAGTGAGATGAGCATGACTCCAAAATTGATTATGTCCCTTCTTTTAATCGGTATGGGGGTATGGCTGTTGCTGTATCTTGTGGCCATTCAAGTCTTCAAACCTAAAGAAGAGGTTGAACAAAAGAAAACCGATGTTCTCTTTTTAGAATCGGGAATCCAAGATTCAACCAACCAATTCACTGATGTCAATTCCATGATCGACTTACCTCCAATACCTCTGCATGCCGCTGCTCAACCGGAGATTCAGCAACCTCGGCAAGGATTTCCTCCAGTACCAGTTGAAGGTCTGCCAGAGGGATGGACTCTTGAACAGTGGAATTACTACGGTCAACAGTGGCTTGATGCTCAAAAATAACGACTTTTTTTCAAAGCCTTCATGTATTACGAGGTTTTCGACGATTTGAGAGATAGTCATGCCGCACATTGTAACCACCGCTTGCGTAGACCACAAATACCAAGAATGCGTTGCGGTTTGCCCAGTGGACGCTTTCCGTGAAGCAGAACGATATCTTGTTATTGACCCGGACGAGTGCATTGATTGTGGTGCTTGTATTCCCGAGTGTCCCGTAGATGCGATATTTGCAGATACAGACGTTCCTGACGAGGAAGAAGAGTGGATTGACCGCAATGCTGACGAATCTGTTGATGCAGAAATCGCTGAAGGCGACACACCCGTCCTTGCAGATGATTGATTTCGCATTAGCAATTGGCATTTATTGTATCAATTGCTCTAACCAATGTTCATGAAGGGCGCATCACTGGAATGGTTGATTGGAATGGTTCGAACCGACTTTACTCAACTCAGAAACGGCAGTGATTTGCTCAAGCGAGGATTTGCGAGAATGCAGCAAGGTGGCGTCATCATGGACGTCGTTGACCCAGAGCAAGCAGCAGTTGCTGAAGACTCAGGTGCGGTTGCTGTCATGGCTCTTGAAAGAGTTCCTGCAGACATCCGCAGAGACGGTGGGGTAGCACGCATGAGCCACCCCGACATGATTCAAGGAATCCTTGACTGTACCTCTATTCCAGTGATGGCAAAAGCAAGAATCGGCCACGAAGGTGAAGCTCGGATTCTTGAATCCATGGGCGTCGACATGGTCGATGAATCTGAAGTGCTGACTCCTGCAGATCCGTATTTCCACATCAACAAGAAAGACTACACTATCCCCTTTGTCTGCGGTGCAACAGGATTAGGTGAAGCAGTCCGACGTATTTACGAAGGTGCTTCCATGATTCGCACGAAAGGCGAGGCTGGAACTGGAAATCTCGTGGCAGCTGTAACCCATGCACGCCTCATCGACCAAGAAATTCGACAAATTCAATCACTTGACGAAGTGGGTATTGAAAAAGTTGCACAGATGATTTTGGGAAGATATCAAGTTCTTGCAGATGCATCGGACTTACCCGGGTTGCACCCAATCACTCCTTTCGGAGCAATCGACGAATCAATGAGTAACGGCATTCAAGCCATCTTGAATGATGTTAAGGAAATGGGAAGGCTTCCTGTCGTAACATTCTCAGCAGGAGGGATCGCCACTCCAGCAGATGCTTCACACATGATGCGAATGGGCATGGATGGAATCTTTGTTGGATCTGGAATTTTTAAGTCATCGGACCCAAAAACAATGGCAGATGCTATTGTGTTAGCTACTGCACACTATGATAATGCAGAGAAAGTAACTGAAGCGATGGCAATGACCGTTGGAGACCCTATGAAGGGTGATGAACTCGAAACTCTCGATGTCCAATACGCACAACGTGGCTGGTAATCAATCCAAAGGATTTGAGATACCTTCTTCTCCGAGGGTCCATTTTAGAGTTTTTACGACTCCATCAAGGGCCTTGTGATTTCGAGCTGCCTCCTTCATTCCGTCCCTGTCCTCATTCCTTCTGCATTCATCGAACCAAGATTTCCACTCTTGGCGTTTGGCTTCTGCCCGTTGAAGCATTTCTTCAATTTCTTCCCATGAACGGTCGTAACTTCGGCGGGGGGCGGTATCGGATGACATGGTCAACAATTCAATCCGTTATACCGAGGTATTTGAGTCAAACGGATGCTGTATCATCGAAGTTAGGGATTCTACAACCCTCAAAATGGCTGTTTTCTTCCAACTCAATACCGTCACCTATGATGACATTTTTCAAAGTTGAACCCTTGCCAATTGTCACACTTTGACCGAGAACTGAATCTTCAATCTGGCATTGTTGACCTACTCTACAATTTGACATAAGCAAAACATCTTGCAATCGACTTCCATCACCTACATGGCATTCAGAAGAGACTACTGAACCCTTCAGACTTCCTTCGACACTTGCACTTGAAGATACAAAATTCCCCTCACTGAAGACCCCATTTGGAAGAGGGAAGGGGAGTGATTCTCGTTGTGCAATGAGTGTATGTTGTGCACGTATGAGCTCGGATGGATGGCCGACATCAAACCAAACACCATCGATAGTTTGAGCAAACATAGGCCAACCTCTTTCAAGGACCATTGGAAAAAGTTGCTTACTGAAGTCAAACTTTTCCCCTTCTGGGACAAGAGCAAGAACCTCTGGTTCAATGATGTAAAGACCTGCATTAATCACATTGCTGAATGCTTCTTCAGCAGTTGGTTTCTCCATAAAGCGGCAAATGTATCCCTGGCGAAGTTGACCGTCTAACGGCCCATGGTGGGTCGAAGAAAGTCCGACAATACCAAACTCAGTCGGGTCTTCAACTTCCCAAAGCGCCATTGTAACTTTTGCACCACTTTCTCGATGTGCATGCAGTAAGGTGCGTATGTCAAATGAGGCAACTGAATCTCCAGAACCAACGACAAAGGTTTCAGTCAAGTGCTCAGATAAAAGTCGAACGCTACCCGCTGTTCCCATAGGGATGGCTTCTTGATTCACCCATGCTTGAGTGTTTTGACCATCACCATTCCAGGACTCTACATGCTGTTCTAATTGTTCACCTCGATAACCTGTAGTTACAATAATTGAATCAATCGATGCCTCAAGCATTGCATCTTTGACAAAGTCAATCACGGGCCTTCCTAACACTTCGACCATTGGTTTGGGACGAGTGAGCGTCAATGGGCGCAGTCGTGAGCCTTGGCCGCCGGCCATGATGACTCCGAACAAGAAAACACCTCACCGTCGGCGATTTGCATTCATGTCGATTTTACGCATCGACTTTTTCTTACCTGACTTGGCTTTTCTTTTACCGGAAGGTGCGTTATCGCCCTCTCCAATTCCTCCGAAGGTAATTCCACCGGAGTTCAAAAGTGTTGAAACCAGTTCATCGGCAACCTCTGATGATTCTGCACCAGTCTTCATCTCGGCATTTACTGAAGCGTTGTGGTCTGTCATCCAAGACTTTCGTTCATCGCGTGCCATGTTGAGTTTGTCACGAACTTTATTGACGTCAACCATAAGTTCGGTGATTTTGTTGTGCATATCATCAGACTTCTGACGCAATTCAAGGAATTCGTTGTGAAGACGATCGCCTTCTGCCTTCAAGAAATCGCGATGGGCAAATGCTTCATCGACATCTGGAGATAACACGTCCGCTCGAGCAACAGCACCGAGCATATCTTGGTGTGCTGCATCAGCTTCAGCTCGCAGAGTTTTAATCGCAGAATCAAGGTCACTTAGGTCGACCTTGATCAACTCAAAATGAGTGACTTCAGGAGCAAGTTCTTCGATTCGAATTTTCATTTCTTTGATTCGCTTAATCATTTCTTTTTCCTTCTTTTGACCTACAGATGAGGTTTCAAAAGTATTCTCAAGTGAATGAACTTCATGTTGGAGTTTTGCGTATTCTGCTGTTGCAGATTTCTTTTCGCCTTTCTCTTCACGTCGGCCCTTCGCTTGACTAATGATGTCTCGAAGTTGTTGTTGGAGAGCATTTCGCTTTTCCTTGAACATTTTAATTTCAGCACGAATTGCTTTCATCTCGGTCAACACAAGGTCGATTTTTTCCCGGTGTTCCTTATACTGACCTTGAATTGAGTTTCGCTTGTCAGCAATTGTACGAGCCTGGTCACTGAAAGAATTACGAGTATTTCTCATCTTACGAACACGGGCTTCCATACCCTGTAGTTCATCTCGAAGTTCCGAGTCTGGACCAGGAGTCGCTTCATCAGGTCTTCCGCGCATGCTTCGTGCACAGAGTTACCCATTTCAAATCTACCCATTGTAAAAAAATAATTTAAACTCCAATATTTCCAAAAATATCATTGATTTTAATGAAGATACCAGCTGTGATTCCAAGAATACCAATGAGGTTCGCACTCAAGGCACTGAAGTATCGGATCCTCTGAAGATATTTCGTCCGAACTCGAACATTGATTTGTCGTCCAATGATCAAATCGCCACTGAGCTCCTCTAAGCGAACTGAAACGGTCGCCTCTCCAAAACGCTCGGGAAGAAGAGATTGCCAAGCAACTGTGCCATCTCGGAGAAGACCTGACATCAATCCAAGTACATCATCATCCCCCTCAGCCGCTAAAGGAAGTGGCTTAGAAGACCACCAATGGCGCTCACCTGGATTCAAAAGATAAGTCATCGCTAAATCATGTGGCCTGAAATCAGGCGATTGGACTCGAACGACAATACTTCGAGGTGTGTCTGACAAGTTATGAATCAATGTGAAAAGATTCGCACGTTCGTGCACTACATTTTCCATATCCACTTCAAAAACAATTCCAGAAGTCGTGCTCGAACGACCTGCCCCAAGGTCCTCTTCAATTCGGCCAATCATTCTGAAAAAGGCAGGACATGAGCGCTCAATATGATGAATGATGCTCAACCATTCCTCCATAGTGAAGACAGGATGGTCTTGGACTAATTCCATTCCCTCTTCGGTGAGAACTTCGGACAGTTCTGCTTGCATTGTTTTGAAATCCAGTCCTTTCGAATGACGGTAAAGTGTCATCAAAATCTTCTCGCGCGCATATTGAGTATCAACACCTTTCTGAAAGCATGCTTCGATTTCTTTGGAGTAGACTTCATACTCAGAACGTAGTAAAGGGTCCATGTGAGTTTTTACTAAATCGTCAAACACCATTTCCAATGTTGACGGATGAATTGGCGGAGTATAGGCATCCAAAAGTCCCGTTCGCTCATCCATATTGAAGGGACGTGAACGGGTAGGGATATGCTGTCCAAGTGAAAGAGAGAGCGTTGAGAAAGATAAAAGCAGCAGTATTTTTCCATTCAGCGAGGTAATATCGAACACAAATATGCTGCCAAGCAATAGACTAGACATTATTGCAAAAGAAAGCGCCCATGAGTGATTTGAACGAGCGCCGTTGAGTAAGTCAGCCAAGCTTTCGTATCCGTGGAGCGATTGAACTGAAAGATGCTTATCATTGAGTCTTTTCACTTCTTTTTCAAAATTACGAATCGATAACTCAACACGATGGCGGTGGAATATTTGAACGAGGATGTATCCAAGTAATATGATGAATGTTAGCGCAGTCAAAGCCAAAGCAAAACTCATACCCAATGTCGGTTCGATTTTGCTCCACCATTCTGGTGAGCTGGATGAGAAAGCGAGTGCTCCAAAAGAAGTGAAGATGGAAAAGGCAGGGAGAATGAGAATTAAACGCAGTCCTGAACCGAGCATCTGACGGTCCAGAGCGTACCAAAATCGCTCTGACAATAGAACATTTTCTTCGCTTCCAACAGACGCTGATTGCTCATTGACAGACTCGGAATCCGCTTTGGGCATGGCAAACCCAGCGTAAACGAACACAAAACTGTTTCATCGAGAGAATCGCAATTAAACCCGAATCAATAACTTCGTAGAAAGTTCGGGAGAGCACACGAGTTCCGAACCATTTGAAAACATGTAGCCGGACTCAGAGCGCTCAATTTCAATACCCAATTTAATGCCGAGAGATGATAATGTTTCTTTACCGGAATCGTTCATGAGTATTCCATCCAAAACCCCTTTCTCGCCTACGTTCATTTGATGAAGAAGTTGAATTTTAGATTTTGATGAACGGATTCTTTGTAAAATCTCAGGAGATGGTTCAGGCATTTCAGTTCCAAAGGTTACAGGACCGTCAACTGGGTCGCCGAGAAGCAGTGAGAGAGTCACTTCCAAATCATCATTAATAGCATGCTCCAATCGGCACGCTGTTTCATGAATATCACCTTCAAATGACAATGTTTCGAGGAGGACTTCCGCAAGTCGGTGACGACGCTTCATCATCTTTCCACGAATCAACCCTGAATCGGTGAAGAGCGCTCCCTTGTAAGGTTCGTAGTCAATCAATCCCTTCGATGCGAGACGTTGAACCATTTCAGTTGCAGATGCGGGAGATACGTCCATCGAAGAAGCAAGTTCACCGGTTCTCACTCGTTGACCTGGGTGAGATTCAAAGTAGTCATACATTGTAATGAGATATTGATCTTCGAATTCTTGGAAGTGGCCGTTCACCTAATCGCCTCCTACGGACAGAGAGTCACTCCATGGATGAAAAAACTTCCTCACATGCGGGACACCTGATAGAACCTGCGTAACCGTTTGGAATACGCAGTGATTGTTGGCATTTCGGACAATGAATTTCGACCTTTCCATCTTTTTCGGATTCGCCATCTTCGTCCGGTATTTCCTCTTCAACTTGCTCGACTTCATCTGGAATTGGACGTGTTCGGGGCGTCACTTCAAACCTTGTTTCACAATCTGGGCATCTTACCTGGCCGCCATAATCAGACGGGACTCTCAATTGTCGAGCACATTCTGGACATGAAATTTGTATTTTCTCCGCTTGAGAGGAACGCGATTGATGGGTGGTCGAAGTTTTGGAGTCCTTCCGAACTTTCGGCTTGGCTGGAGAGACATCTCGGTTTTGATAAATTCGAATCACGGCACCAATTGCAACCGCAACAAGGATGCCACCGAACAAGCCAAACCATGGAATTTCAAATGATTCTTCAACCACATTGATTTCTCCAGATTGAAAGGTGTTTGTGGCATCAAAACTCTCTGCATCAACAACCCAAGTTGCTTTGAGAGAAGCGCTTTGTCCATCCGGCCAAGTAAAAGAAAAAGCGTAAGCAATTTGAGAATTTGCTTCAAGCGCAGATGTTGTCTGTTCTCCGAGGAAAATACCATCTTCAGTCGATAAAACAACGTAACCAGTAGACCCAGTCACTTCACCAACATTACTCACCATGATTTCGATTGAACCTATTTCTCCCGGAATTGGGCGATTTGGAGTTGAGAGTGGAGAAAATTCGATACTGTAGGAGGGTCGTTCGTCGGGTACGCTTAGGCTATGACTCGAAAAGCCAAAGCCTGTTGTCCAGTTCAGCGGTGTTGCCCGGATTGAAACACGATCTGCATCGATAAACCCGAGTGTTTGACTTCCTGTCAAAAGACCTTCAGAAATCACCATCTCGTAATCAAGCGGATACACTTCCAACCCGGAGTCCATATATCCAATTCGGATACGAACAGGGCGATCTATTCCTTCACTCATTTCCAAGGACCATGAAAGGTGAACCCCTTCTTCAGCGTCCCAAGTTACTGAGCGAATAAGTGGGGTTAATGTCTGTTGGACTTCTACTGGAACATACAAAGTTCCGTTCAGACCTGAATCAATTGAGCCATCAGGTGATGAGAGTGACCAATTGACAGCTTGTTCACCTTCGATGCTTAGCGGAAGTTGAACGGTCACTTCACCCGCAGCATTCATTTCAAGAGAGAGTTCATCGCTCGTGTAGATTTGGCCATTGGATTCACAAACTAATGCAACTCGACCTGGCAATTCCCCGTGGTTACGAACCAGCATGGAAAAAACCGCCATATCTCCTTTGTGCCAGGGGCCATTGAGAAGCGCCGGAGTGGTCGAACCTGCTGATTCAAAAGCAGCAGAATCGACATCGTAAACAAACGTCACCGTCGATACAGATTCATCCGCAATTCGCATACCGCTCACAGAACAGGTTAACAGATTTGGACGGGCAGTGGTGGAAAGCAGTTCATAGGTCGATGTCTGTGCATTGATTTGGACACCATCGTCAAACAGTATTTGGTTGCCGAAACTGCACAATAAATTGCCCTCAAAATCTTGAGTACCCGTATTTTCAAGACTCAAATTCCAAGAAATTGATTCTCCAGCTAGTGCTTCTGTCGAAAGAAAATCGACTGAAAGAGAAACGACTGGAAGTGGTGGAGGGGCTACTTGGAAGGTGACCTCGCGAGATTCATCAGCAGAATTTCCGTCGCCCGAATCATTGAGTGCAAGAAGTATGGATGCAGTACCTTCGCTTAGAGGTATCGTGCTGTTAACGAGAATGATGGAACTTGAGAGAGGATCTACAGTAAAAACTCCTGTTGTTTGATTATCATGCAGACCGTTTGAAACCAAAAAAGAAGAAAGTTGACCTGACCATGAAAAGTCACCATCGTTGATAACAGCAATCTCGGTCTGCAAGAAATCTCCATCATGAAGAGTGACGTTTCCAGTAAGTGCCCCTTCTGGCGTGAGTCCGTTCAACAGAATCTGGCCCTCTGAAGCGAGTGACATTTGAACCGGTTGTAAGCGTTGAAGTGTTCGATTCACACTCACTGCTTGAGTTGAATTTGGAGAGCCAAGTTCTCCAATCAGTTCTACTCCAACAACGGTATAACCGTAAGGAAGAGAGGTGATGGTGAATTGAAGATTCTGAGAAGAACCCGCAGACAGCGTGAGGTTTTGGCTCATCGAATCAAAGACATTCCCGTCAAGCGTTGAAAGTTCGACTCGAACTTCAACATCGGCGCTGCTTGAAAATAGTTCGACGATGGTAAACTCAAGTTCATACGATGCGTCTTCAGTCGTGGCAAAATCCTCAAGTGAGAAGGAACTTACATCAATGACTGCTCCCCCACCTGCCGCGCTAGCAAGCGGTATCAAGAACGTTACAAGCAAAGCCGATAAACACAAGGCAGAGCGTTTCGAATTGCCGAACTCACCCTTGCCCATACAATCGCCTCTACAAGGGGGTTCTTCACTTTCACGCCAAAAGAAGTCACTACGCCATGTTTATTGAAGGTTGGAGGCTGGCGGACAATACATGGGTCCTGAAGAGTTGCTCGAAATGACTCCCGCCTTGTTGGCGAAGTCTATTTTGCATCGCCGGGAACGCCTTGCTGAGACGATTCCTGAGCAACTCGACGCACGACAGGAAGAGTTGAGAGCGGCTGAACCCCTTGCCAGAGGTGCTAAAGAACAACGAGACGCTCTGAACGCTAAAGTTGCGAACTTGAAAAAAGAACGAAATGAGGCGCGTAAAGTTGCTCAGAAAATGTTCAAAGAAGCCGGAGATTTGCGAGATAGCCTCTCATCATCTGGAGGCGTCAAAGTTGCAAACCCAGAATGGGCCAAGACGAAACTTGACGAGAAATTGAAATCACTTGAACATGAACTCGAAACGAATTCAGGTAATCACAAGACTGAACAAAAGTTCATCGAAGAAATGAAGTCACTCATCCGTAAGCATGAGGAATGGGTGGAAAAGCGAACGGACAATCAAAAAGAGTATGTGCAAATGAAGGAAAAATATTCGGATGCTCGAAAGCAACTTGTGGTCGCTGAAAAGGCCCATCAAGCGCTTTTAGATCACGCTTCGGAAAACGAATTTTTCCACAACTCTTACCTTGAACAAGAAGCACATCGTCGAAGAGCAGATTCTCGAACAAAGCGCCTTGCTCAAGCACTTGACAGTAGTCAACGTGGAATCGAACACTGGCAAAAGCACATCGATGAAGGCTTTGATGCACTGCTTGAGAATGCTCGAAGAGTCGAAAATGGAGAACAATCCAGTGTAGCTCGCAAAAAGCGGCGAAAAACAACTACCGAAAAGAACAGTACTCCTCGTAAAGAATCCAAGAAAAAAGGAGGTGAAGAAGAATGACTGAAGAATGTGAAATTACTGGATTTAGTCATCAACAACAGCAACGCTGGCCACTGGTTCACCAATATTTGTGTGACCAGCTTGAACTCCCTGACGGGGCCGAATTGGATGATGAATCAATCGCTCAACTTTCGGAAGATATGGAAAAGGTCATCACGAGCCAAACTCCAAGCAAGCCTTTCCTCAAGAAAAGAAACGGCCTCTATGAGCATCTCAAAAGAACAGTTGAGAGAAGATTCAAAGGCAGTTCGCTGAAGAGGTTTGGATCGACAGAATCAAATCTTTCTCTCTCGACAGGAGATTTAGATTTGTGCTTGCTTTTTGATGGCCAGAAACCAAAAAAGGTGTTGAAATCACTTTCAAGTACCCTAAGAAACCAAGACATGGAAGACATTCAAGTTATATCGACAGCAAAAGTTCCAATCATCAAGTTCACTGATGAGCGGACCAAAATACCCGTTGATATTTCGATTAACAATACGCTCGCACTTCACAACACAACGTTGCTCAAGAAATATGGAGATACGGATGAGCGAATACGCAAATGTATTCTTGCCATCAAATATTGGGCCTCTCAACGCGATGTATGTGATGCGGCAAAGGGTACTTTTTCTTCATATGCCTGGACTCTTGTAATGATTCAAGCACTTCAAACTACATCTCCGCCTGTTGCTCCAAATATTCAATTGGGCAAGGAGAGAACTCACCTTGAAGTTGAAGGAATCGAATATGACCTCACGATGGCAGAAAAGCCTTACTCACTTCTCAAAGAAACCAACACGCAATCGCTTGGTGAATTGGTGATTCACTTCTTTCGACAAATGGTCCTTGAACGTCCTTGGGATGGACATGTCATCTCAATCAGAAACGGGAAACCATTGACGCGCAAAGTAAAGAAG
>MDSV01102063.1_pt1 | contig 13566 bp, 4 predicted proteins | sample 810851 | NCBI WGS metagenome assembly MDSV01 (sample SAMN05326640, study PRJNA326480) | marine metagenome | isolation source: seawater | place: Atlantic Ocean: North East | collected 2012 | reverse complement strand
TAAGCTCTGTAGTTGGCCGCCGTGACCAACTGGCTCGGTTTGACAAGCAGCGTCTTGATGCGCGAACCTCCTGGCCACGGCGATCCCGTTTCTTCGCACCACCGACGAGTTGCCGCCACATGCGCTCCATTGAATTCTGGCCGGTACTGGTGGTGGAGGAAGCTTGTCCTCACAAACTGCGTCTCCTCCACCTCGCCCGCGAGGGCGCGCATGAGCTCCCGCAGGATGCGCAGCTGCAGCAGCCGCACGTCGCGCTCATCAAATTGATGATCGATCAGGTAGGCTTGCTCGCAGGCGATGAAGGCCTCCTTTAGCAACTGGGCGGTGCCGCGCTTCTTGCTCAGCAGCCCCATGGAAACGTGCTTCGGCTTACCGTTGGGTGTTTCCAACTTTAGATATGAATAACACTTCTTCTGGACGAAAACGGCCCTCGTCATCACCTTCTCAAGCTCGAGATTCATGTCGAGTGCGCCGTCTGCGTGCAGGGCTTTGTTGACGTCCACGGCCACCCGCTCGCCCACCTCAAAGGCTTGCGCCACCGTCCTCCCCTGCAGCAAGAACATGGCTGAGTCGGTGTCGCCCGCCACCACTTTGCAATTGGGAAGTTGCTGCACGACGCCCACGATGGTGCGGATGGCGTTGCGTCCCTCGGAGGTGACGATGCCACCAAGAGGGCGGCAATAAAGACGGCCCTTGAGCACGGCGTTGAGAACGCCGTACGCCGAGTTACAAAGCACCTTGAGAGCATTCTGTCGAGCGTCGAGGATGACGTGCTCCGACGAACCTGGTTTATGTTGCTTCATCTCGCGCTTGGCCGCCTTGCGTTCGTCAAGCAACTTTCGGACGATGAATGGGTACACACCCTCCCGCTCGTCATTGGGGCCCTTTTGGAGGATGGGGTAGTGCCACGTTAGGCTGACCACGTCGGTTGCCTCGTCTCGTTCCTCCACGTGGAAGACCCGCGTCACCTCCTTGAGGGCGGGCGGCACGTCGTCGCCCAGTTCGGGTTGAGTGCAATCGTGGCTGGCGATGAAGGTCTCAAAGCTGAGGTTGCGTGATAGGATGATGGACGGGTAGAGGGACGAAAAGTCCGTAACAGCCACCGGATCGGAGTAGTAGCCTGGCTCTATGTCGAGCACTAGGGCACCCTTGACGCGAAAACCGCCACCGTGCAACCACGGCGCATCGGGAAAGTCTAACCGCGAGGGCTCGTTGACGACCATCTCACGGGCCTTGGCCTCGCGGTGCACCATCGCCAGCAGGCGCTTGGACTGCCCACCCGCGGTGATGGCCGGCAGGGCGCACCCACTCACGCGACTGAGTTGCAGCGAGAAGCCAAACTGCTTCTTGGCGGCAAGGATGCGAATCGGCATCAACGAATCTCTAAGATTATAAACCATAATCTGACCCCATCCCTCGACAGTATCGTCGTAGGCGAGGGACATCATGGTCTCATAGTCCAAATCCACCTTGCTATCCTCGGCACCAAAGAGATGGCTGGAAATCTCACTCAACTTGGATGACTCCAAGTTCAGGCTTTGGGCGAATTTCAACGCGTCAAACGAGGCCAACCCGATGGTGTCAAAGGCGGTAGGTTCGAGGACGATGCGGCCTGATAACCTAGCCGCGGTCGCCTTTTTGAGCTCATCAGGCGTGGGTGGCGCGCCCGCGCGCTTGGGTGGGCGGGTTTCCAATGGGTCGCGGCCGTAAGACCACGCGAGCTTGCGATTATTCTCGGAGAAACACTTGCGGATGCGCGTCGCCAAGTAGGGCAAGTCGAACGACTCACCATTGTAGCTGATGAACCAATCCAGCCGCAGGTTGCGCACCACCTCGGCGAACTCCGAGAGCATCGTTCGCTCGTGGGAGCACGCATGGACGACGATGGGCACCTCCTCGGCCGCGTGCGGGATAAAATCGCCGCGCTCGATGGCCGCCGCCTCCTGCTCGCGCATGGTGTCGGCGTGCGGACCTTCGTCGCGGCCTTCGAGGAGCATGGTGGCAGCAGTCTTGGGCGACCAGAAAAAGAAGTGACGTGTCCAGTTGCAAGCCTCGTCGCCATTGACGAGATCGCACACGGCAAGGCCGATGGAGATGATGGGATGCTCGTCGGGGTTGCACGCCACCGACCACGTGCCGTCGGACCGCGGGAGCATGGTGGAGCACTCGAGGTCGAAACTGCCCGCGCGTAGGGTGGGCACCGACGCCTTGTCGACAATCTTGATGGCGTCCATACGGTCGGCTCGGAAGACGCGCACGCCGTCCACGGGCCGCGTGTAGCTGCCCCTGCAGTGCACCCACGCACCGCAATGAATATCCATTTGAAGCAAGCAAATCTCCACCTCTGATTTATATGATTCGACCGGTCGTATGTTGGTGAGGGGGGTCTCGTGCAACGCCGCGTCCGCCGCCTTCTTGAGGGCGCGCCACGTGAAGGCGTTGGTGGTGCGCAGCTCGACCATTGGAACATGCTTGGCGACGGTGGGGTCGGCAACCGAGGGTAGGTGGCCAAAGAGAAGTTTTCTATAAGTAACAACGGCTTGGATCTCCGCAAACTTGGGGTTGGGCTGGTATCGGCGATCGAGTTCGTTGAAGACGTCCTGGTTTATGCCCGCGAGAGAGCAGAGCTTGCGCTTGACAATGGAGGCGGGTTTGGCCGATTGGAGGAGGATGGGCAGCGAAGGCACGTGCACGAGAACCTGGGCGGGTCGGCTCTGGTCGTCGCGGCCGTAGAGTGTTAGTTCGAAGCCGTCTGGCTTGGCCGCCTTGCACCGAGCGTCTACCGCGAACAAATCCATTTGCTTTTGTATGGTTTGGAGTGGTGCCCTCTTCGCGGAGAAGGGATACGGTCTCCGAAAAGGATTATAAAAGGAACCACCAGAAAAAGATATTTTTCTAAATTAGGAAGGTAATAATAGATTGCTAATCTGTTAACCGCTACCAAATTAGGACCATTCCCCTCTCAAACCGAGTCTTCCATGGCGCTCACCGGCTCGGTGGAGCAGCCCTCGCCGCGCGCGCGCTTGGTAGGCCTCTCTCCCCCTTCCTCCCACACTATGCACGACTTGGGTAGGGCCGCCTTGATCGCCGCCGCCACCGGATCCCCCCGCCCCTCACCCACCTTGGTGAGGGCAGCCTCTACCGCCTCCTTCGCCATGCGATTGGCAATGTCCCGATTCCACCATTCCTTGAACTCCATATCACGGAGACGCTCCGATTTGGTGGCCACCTCATCGAGGCGCGCCTGGGTGAGCCATCCCCGCGGCTTGATGCGGATGGGCGTGCGGAAGCCCTTGCCGTCCTCCGACACGGGGAGGAGCCTCTGGCACTGGACCCGCACTGAATCCTTGCGATACCCTGTAACGAGCGGAGCTGGCGGCGAGATGGACGTCAGGCCGCTCTCGAGTTTGTCTGGGTCGCGCAGGTATCCCTGCTTCGACAAGAGCTTGCGTGTGAGCCAGCAATAGTGCAGCTCGTACACGTCGTCGAGGTCTTTAAGGACAAACCAAATCAGGAAGGCGTCGACGTCGACATTGACGCGGTAGGGCTGATGGTATAAGCCCTTGTCCCTGCAACTGAGATTGGCGCATCCAGTGATTGGATCATACTTCTTGGCTTGCACATTGCGTTGCTTGTTGGGTTTGGCAAACAGCCAATCCGTCTTGGACTGGAAGCCCACGGGTTGCGTCACCGACCACCCGCGCTTGGCAAAGGCTTGCTGCACGGCAAGGTAGCCTGTAATCTCCACGAGCTGAAGGTGCGTGGGTCCTTGGAAGAAGGCTTGCTCGATCGTCACCAGGGGGTAGAGGGGCGTTGCAACGTCGGTCGGCACCCCCATTGCCGCGTCGAGGGCGGCGATGATTGCCTTGGCGACCTCCTCGAGGGTGGAGGGGTAGATGGGCGTGGCGTTGGTGGTACCACCAAATCCATTCGAAATAATCTCGGTAAAGTCGCCCATGTAAAGAATTTTGGTGTGGATGCTGGCATTCATGTGACTGCGGTTATTCGCCTTGACGTGCACCTCGCCCCCGTCCGCGTACCAGTTGACGTACTCGTCGGTACATCCGCGCTCTGTGGAGCCACCAAAGAGCATCATCAAGCCCGTGTACTCGTCGACTCCCTTGAAATGCCATTGAGTCCCATTGTCGGGGTAACCGCTCGCCTTGATCTGGATGCGAAGGTACTTATTCTTGCCGTGCACCACCATCTTGCCTCTTCGCATCTCCACGGTGGGCTTGTTTGCGTCGATTGGGACAAGGCGCGCGAGCATGTCGACTAACCGAAACTCAATCCATTCGCGTAGCTCGAGTTTGAGGCCGCGGCACTTGAGGAAAGCATTGACTATGGGCACCAGCTCCTTGATGAGGTATCGTCCATAGACATCCTCCACCTTACCATAATCTTTGACCTCGTCCATGGCCCAAAACGTCTCATTATCACGAATCTTTGCATCGTGGCACTTGGGCAAGAGCTCACATGTTTTGCATCGTGATCGATTCGTTCCATCTGGACACTTGTAAAACATGGAGCTGGCAAGCACCTTGCGACACTTTGGGTAGCCACAAATATCGTGGTCAAGGGCCTGCGCCTCCGCCTTGAGATCCGTGCCCAGCTTGGAACGAAACGTCATCCCATTAAAAGCATCCACGCGCGTCTGCAACGCCGCCACCGCCGCGCGAATCACCTCGGGGGATTTCTCCATCGCCATTTGGCAGCCGTGCGAATGTACTCCTCGTCCGCGTTGGCACCCCCCCCCGTGAGCCGGAGACGACCTCCGCCAAGAACACAAAGGCGTAACCCACCAACACCAAGGGGAACCCACGTTTTTACGGCGAGGGGGAGAGGGGCGGGTTTGAGGGGCGGAAACGCCAAACCACCAACTCGGCCGCCACCACCTTCTCGTACACCAAAATCCCCCTCACATTGCTCCCCCCGGGTGCCCCCCTTTTAAAACCTGGTGTACGAGAAGGTGGTGGCGGCCGAGTTGGTGGTTTGGCGTTTCCGCCCCTCAAACACGCCCCTCCTCTCCGCCGTAAAAAAGCCTTCCCCTTCAAAATTCTGGGGATCATATTTACCATATTAGGAAGGTGATAATTTCACGAAATATGACAATTCACAAACGATTATTTTCTACCAGAGTCGCTTGTTTGCATCTCCCCCATCTTCCCTCACATCTCGTCACGTTTGCGCTTCGTCGGCGCCGGCTCGACAAAGGCGCGCACTGTCAAATTGAGGCGCCGCGCACTCTGCAACGCCTTGGACGTGGACGGCTTAATGCCGTGGTAATAGCTCTTCTGCATCGTGCCGCCCATCACAAGTACATCGCCGTGGTCGAGTGACACCTTGGCAACGATATCTTGGTTCGTCACCTTGTGGGCTGGTTTGGTATTCTCGTAGATGTTAAAAACCCGCGGCACCTTGATGCCGGCGAGCAGCGTCACCGAGATGATCGGCATGTTTGGAACAAGTTGCGCCTCGTCATCGGCGTGCGGGTAAATGCCGCAGGTTCCGTCATTGTAGTAGTTGCAATGCACGCCGTTGTACATCTTAGGGTCAAGGCCCTCCGCAACGGCCATCTCCTTGGCGAGGTCAAGCGCCCGCTTGACGACCCCCGGCCAATTGACGGGGTCGAGATGGATGTTGTAATTCTTCTGATTGGAAAAGTCGTACTCACTCCCCGAGGCCACCAAGGTACATTGCTTCCGCTTATTGAGCTTGGTCGCGTTAAATGTATTGCGAGTGGGCGGCACCTGGCTATCGTCATTCATATACGTGCACATTTTGTCAACCTCCTCGGTCGTGGCGACGAATGTGCCGCGTTGCAACAAAACCCATGAGGTTTCGTCAAGGTAGTACTTGCCGCTGGGCGATTGCTTCGTCAATGCGGGCTGGCTCGACATTCTGGTAAACTAGTTTAGCTGTTTGAGTCTTTGCTGGCGGCACGCCGTTGCTCTATGCTGTGCAAGTGCTTTTCCCAAGGAGCGCCAGCGAGCTCCGAAAAGAACTCAAACCCTTAAAGAGGGACACCAGGCGCGTCAAGCGGGAGAACCAGGACTGCTTCCAATTATCACCTCTGGCCTACCCGTAGACCCACTCCTACCAGTAGACAACATCATTCATACCAAAAAAAGGTTCGTCATTCACAGATTGTATAGCATCTTCCACCAGAGTTCACATCTACACCCCACCAGTGTTCACATGTAGGCCCCCTACCCGAGGTGCATGCTCCTCCCACTCGCCCACTTCCGCCACCTCTCTATTCCTCCATGGCGCCCGAAGCGCCCGTCGGATCCTCCTCGTCCTCGTCCATCTCCAAATCGTCGTCGCTCGTCGCCGCGGGGTTATGACATTCTTTCTGCATCCGCTCGACCTCTTGCTTCCACGCCTCTGAGATTGGCTCGCCGTTGGCGGTCCGCGGCGCTTCAGGCGTCAGCCATGGAGTGTCTGGGGTGCTCGTATCCGTCTCTCCCACCGGCTCATCGACGGAACGCTTTGGAGGTGGAGGCACCTTGGTGGGCACCACTGCGGTCTCGAGCAAATTCTCGGTGCGGCGCAACGGCTTGGATGCAGTGTTGCTACCATTCAAGAGGTCCTCTTTGTCAGTCCAGTAGCTCCCGGGCAGCGACACCTTTTTGAGCTTTAAATGCTGAAAGTCCGCGTCCTCGACGTACCGCGCCTCCACAAAGCGCTCCATCAGACCCGTCGGCATCGACCGCAGAATGGCGAAGGCGGGCTCTAAGCCGACCTCGTCATTGACGACTCCGTGAACCAGCCCGCGACGACGCAGGCTGTGCACCGAGTGCTTGAGCCAGGTGGCCGCATCGAATATGTTTCCTTGCACGCCGTCGAGGTTGCGAGAGCCGGAGAGGCGCTGGATATAGGAATCCACGTCGGTCGCCGTGGCGTGGCGGCCGAGGACGAGGCTAACGTAACGCCGCCCCACCTGCTTGTTGGATTCTAAGAGACCCTGAGGTACGGTAACGTCCGCGATGGGCTTGGTTTGCACCGGCATCGAAATGGTCTGACGACCAATAGCCTCGTATCCTGGGAAACGAAGGGAGATGTGCGCGAGGTTGTTATGGTGCTCGACGAGCGTCTTTGTCGTGGCCGCCTGCTGACTCGCAAGTCGAAGCGCCTTGGTCGAATCGTAAAGCGTCTCGCACATGTCGAGAGCAATCGAGATTTGTATAACATCGTACGAGTAGGCGAGAGTGTGGATGCCGTCTCCGTCGCCGATGAACTCCGAAATGTCTGTCGCGTCCGTCACCGAGCGTCCATCGTCCACAGATGCGCCGGTAGTGGTCGCGGGCCGCTTGCTTGGCGGTTCGGCCAAGTCGCCCAAATTGCCGCGCACTTCCGACAGGCTGGCAACGGAGCACGCCGAGGCGGTGGCGGACGCAACCGCCGCGGATGGAGAAGCGCTGCCTCGCCTCGCCTCCGCCGAAGAATGTACTGCCTCGCCTCGCCTCGCCTCTACCTTGTCTGCATCGCCCTTTCCGCTCTTGTCCTTGTCGTTCTTGTCGGCGCGCGACGAGAAGCCGGCCGGTCCAACCTCACCGTTGCTAAACGTTTCTTGCAGATTCGTCAGGCCAGGCATCAGCGTGGCGTTCAGCGAGCTCTCGACGAGCAGGCACACGTGGTCGTGCAGCGCCGTCGTCGACGCCTCCATCATCTCAAAGTTTTGACGAATTGGTGGCGACCGCACGATGTTTGGAGAGGCGAGTACCTCGAGGCCCACCAGCTGAGAAGCTGCGAGGCGCGCATCGCACGCCCGTTGGAAGTCGCAATCCTGAACTAACGATGCGGGGTGCCGCGGCGGGAAAGACTGCGGCCGCCACTTACTGTCGGAGATGTTGAAGCTTGGCGCCGGTGCCTTTGCAGTAAAGCGAAGCAGCTGGGAATTGTCGTTGGGCTGATTCCCATGCTCGTCGACGAATCCTGACTTGAGATTGCTGATGCCCGGAAGCACTGCGACACGTCTAGAATTGTCGCGCATCGAGATGAGGTAGAGGAGGTCGCGAATACCCTCGTGGTGCAGATCAAAAGCCTTGACGGTCCAGCTGTGATTGTCCATCTGCCGCGCCACACGGTCCCACGGCGACTTGCCCTCTTTGCACGCCTGCTTGCACATCCAACCCAGATCGTAGGCGGGACTGCCGCCAGCATTGGAGGTGGAAGAGCCGACGTGAGGTGCGCTTTCGGCCAGCTGCCCATTCTGCTTGAAGGAGACTCCGCGTGCCAAGGGCCGCATCCCGGGGACACCATTCACCTTCGAGGTAAGGATGCCCGTGTTGAGAGCAAACTCGCACAGGTGCTGCACCGAATAAAAACATGCCGCCTCCACCGAGTCTGCCCAAATCGAAGAGGTGGCGAGAGAGATGAGATCGGCGGGGGAGGACTGGTTGCAAAAAATGCACGTGGGGTCGTGCACCCCCATGAGACAGCGTGGGCAATTGCTGGCATCGATCTTCTCCACCGCCGCCTGCTTAGACTCAAAGCCCACCTTGACAGCTTCGTAATTGGGCTCATCGATAAGATCGTCAATGTCCTCATTGTCAATGTAGGCACGCACACCGGTATTAACGTCGTTCAAGTAATTGCGTTCCTGCTCGGCGATTGCGACGCGCTTCTCCTCTTCGGAATCGCTCTCGTTGACAAAGATGGGCGCCACTGGAAGGTAACGAAGCTCGTGGTACCTCATGAGCTCGCGGTGCTCGATCGAACCGACCAGGTTGCGAGGCGGCGGGTGCAGCGTCACGACCGCCGGTTCAAAGACGGGAAGGCCGTGCTCCTTGAGGTGCACGTGCTGAGACGCGTTGTGGTGGTCGTCGCCCATGTGATCGACACTGCTAAGCTTGGGATCCAGCAGCTCGTCAATGTGCGCGTTGCTGTCAAAGTTGGATCGCGACTGAAGCGTGGTCTCCAGATTCTTGAGACGATACGCCGCACGCGCTTGCCGCCGAAACCGAAACTCGTCTCGCATGCGAATTATAAAGGCCTTGGAGACCACCGAGTCGGCGCCGCGGAACAGGGGCACGAGGTTGCCGTCTCCAGAATCAAACATGTGCTTGGCTTGCCGAGGACGCTTCTTCATCCGCATCTGCCGCGTCATGTTTCGGATAACATCGCCAGTTACGTCGGCGGCCGACATGTTGGCCGCCAAGACCGCCTCATTCGTCGCCGCGGCGGCGGTCGAACCGCTCGCTCCCAAACCCTTGCCCACCTTCTCCTTGTGATCGTTGAGGTCCTTGCACAGGCTCTCCATCTCCGTAAAGGACCAAGCAGGTGGGCGGCGAAGCAAGTCGCCAGGGCGGCGACCGTATAGGTCGCAGACGGAACTGAGGGCGGCGAAACCCATGCAGCTGGTGCCAATGTGGTACTCGAGCGAGCACGTCCACGCGTAATGAATAATCTCGGGCGTCGGCTGCAGCATTTGCACGCACCGCCACAGCTGCGAAACGTCAAACGGAATCGGCCCCTCGCCCGCGTTTGGGTAAGTGTCAAAGTGGCACGCCGTTTGCTTGAACATGAAGACGCAGGCGACGGCGTTCATGATGGTGAAGGTGAGGCAGTCGTTGATGCGCTTGGCATTCTTGCGTGGTGTCAGTCGCGGCAGCCCGTACTGCTGATCGAGGCGGCGATCCCACTCGTCCCACATGCGCTGCGCCATGGCAAAGTCGGGCTGGAAGACGCTCTGCCGCCAGATGAGCATCTTGACGACCCCCGTGAGCGTCGTCAAGAGGCGAAACGTCCGCACCTTCTGGGCATTCTCGGTATGCAGGAGATTGCGTTCAAGCTCGTTGATGCTTCGCGTCGACGTGCCGAGCGTCCGCGCAAACTGCACGATGCTGCGATCGATGAGCGCCGCCTTGACCTCGGAGGGTTCGTCGTCCTTGCGCGTAAATGCGGGCCCATGGTTTGTGCATCGGCGAGGTGAAATCTCGAACGAAACACGCGTCAGAGGAGACAAGTATGGTAGGTAGGCAGGCATGTGTGCCAAAAACAGGCATGTGTGCCAAAAAAGAGGTTAGAAGGGTTGGAGCTAGGAGGCGCATACATCACGTACGTCTTGTAGTTGGGCGTCACCAGCTTGACGGTGCGAAGGTACTCCATACCCGAGGCGTTCTTGTGCGCCAGAGGCTTGGTGTATACAAACTGACGCTTGGTGCACATTTGCTTCCACCACTCGATGCGACCCGAGGGGTCGTTGGGCTCAATGAGCTCCTGGATCATCTCGTCGCACACGCAGACGCAGCCATTGTCGGCATCGGAGGTACCTTGCATGCCCGCCTTTGACGAACCGCCGCCTGAATCGGTAAACCATCCGGGCGAGAACATCCGCAGGGCTCGCTCGGTGCGGTGGGTCTTGCCGTTGCCCTTGGGGCCGCAAATGAGCATAATCTGCGCTTCGTCCGAGAGCACGTCAAACGCCTGCAGTAGAATCTGGTCCATGATTCGCCAATCGCGCCCGTCGATCTGCGCCACATTCTCCCAAAAGTTGCCGAGCCAGTTGATGAGATGCCCAAACGCGGACCGGTCCGAGTGCACGAGCTGAATCCCAAAGACACTCGCCATGCACGCCGAATGGTTGGGCATCTCGCCAAGCTCCGCTTGTAGCCCATCCCAAATCGCCTGGTAACCGCGCGGCATGAGGTCGTACTCCGACTTGGTGAGGAACGCGCGTTTGATGCGCGCAGCGCCGTATTCAAAGAGCTCCTGACGAATCTGGTTTTTGAGCACCGATAAGTTGTCCTGTTTGGCATTCGCTTGAGCTTGCGCCGCCCGGATCTTGGTATTACACTTGGCCTCAAAGGTCTCGAGGTCGGCCGCGGGTGCCTTGGCGCGCCGCCCGGCCGCGAGCTTCTCATTGCAATCGCGTTGCAGCGCCGCCACCTTGAGCTCAAAGGCGTCGAGTTCCTTCTCTCGCACATCAACCCACGGCTCCACCACCAACCGGTCGACGGTAGACTGTTCGCGCGCCACCTCCTTGAGGATGTTGCGCGGCTCGATGACGTCGGACGATTCGGAGGACTGTCCGTAGAAACGTGGCCCACGCTTGAGCAACTCGTCCACGTGCTTTATGCGCTCGCGCTCCTCCACAGAGACGTTGATCGAATCCGGCGCCACCACCACCTGGCGCATGGCCGCCACCACGCGCGCCTGGTGCATGTCGGTGTTGGTGACGAGGTTGCGAAAGCAGTCAACGAGGATCCGACTGCCAACTTCCGCATCGGGGCGATGCAGCTCACGAAAGGCGCCAAGCAACGTGGGTCCGGGCACAATGGCCCCCTGCAGCGCTTGCGGCAGCACCATGTCGAAGATGTTGGTGAGCGTTGGGTTGCTCTGCAGCCAAAATCCAGTCTCCAACGGCATAATGAGGTTGCCCACCTCGTCAAAGTACGAGGTCGGATCGAGTTGCGCTTCGCAAATATTCAGCAGCTGATTGTCGCACCCGACAAGGCCCGCCGCAAGAGCATTCGGCCGCTTGGCATTGAAGACCCACTCGACGGATAGGGGGTGAGTCGACCCAAGCCCATCCGCTTGCTCGCTGCGGCCTCCGTCAATGGGTACGAGATTGGTACCTCGCGGCACATGGGACTCTTCATCAGGCGACAGAGTTGGGCGTCCGGGATTGTCGGTGCTCGCCCCCGAGTAGCTGCGGATAATGCCAAGCATCTCCGCATCGTCGTAAATGCGCACGTACTGAATCGACGAATTGTCTTCCATGTTGTAGCCCATCACTGCGGGGCGCATGGTGCGCTGCTCCTTTTGCAGCATCTCCTTGCGCGCGCCTGCCGAGACTGAGTTGAGCTTGGAGTTTTGGTGGACGGAGCGCACCTCGCGAATCACCCTGGCAACGAGGCTCGACGTGGAGTGCTCTTGATCAAAGATCAAGAGCCACACGCGAATCGCCAGCACATCGCCAGCCGGTGACGCGAGCTCCTCATACCCCACCGCTACCTGCGGAGCGACGGTTCCCGCTTGGCCGTCTGGGTAATAGGTGTAGCTATCAACCCTGGTGGGACGCTTCTTCTTCTTCTTCTTGTTGCCCTCATCCGCGTCGTCGTTCTCATCCTCCAAACCTGAGAGCTCGCAGTGATGCCCTGATAGGAACCCCTTGCTGTAACCTGCAAAGATGAGCGAGAGCAGCGCCGCTGTATCAGCGATGCGCGTGCTGCCGTGCTGATCGCTTCCAAAGGACTGGAAACGAGTGGCGCCAATCTTGAGAAACTCGGCGGGAACGTTGAAGCACATGGCCCGCTTTGGTCGGATGTTGCTGTCAAAGGCGTCAAACGGCACCCAACCGCCGATGGTGGCGGCATTGTGACCGTAGAGAGGTGGCATCTCGGAGATACCCTCGCCAAGCAAGGAGGCATCAAAGGATGGGTAGCAGGCCACGTGAATTGCCTCGCCGTGCGATCGGCCGTCGCCCGCAATCGAACCTGTAGCTTGGCTACCACGCCGATTGGCTGCGTCGTCTTCTTCGGAATCGTCAGCAACCTCGTGACGACGGTGGTGCTCGAGCGCCACGTCTGGCTGACCCGAAGGGTTCGTGACACATTGCATTGCAAAGCCACCCACGCGGAACTCATCTTCGAAGTTGTCGCCAGAGGAGCTGCCGCCGCCGCGGTTGCGTGCAGCGGCAACGCCTGGGGGCAGGGCGTACGGATGGCGCTCATCGAACGAATGGCGCTCATCGTTCGAATCGTCATCTTCTGAATCATGCATTTCGCGCCTTAACTAAAATGGAACGAGAAAAAGGTGGAGGCGAGCGGCGAGGGCGTCGCCAAAAGTGCAAACGTGGGACAAATCGACGGCGCTTGTCGGTCGGCTCGCGCTTTGGTCCACCTTTCGAAATACGTTCTCGTTTCTCAAATCGATTTTAGATTTGTACACCAGAATGTGAAAATTCCCTTTGTGATAGCGACTACCAGAAAAAACCATATACCTGAGGGGGTGGAGCTGTGAATGACGAACCTTTTTTTGGTGTGAATGATGCCGCTTACTGGTAGAAATGGGTGAGATTAAAACGAGTGAGCAAAGGGGGGGTGGGTCCTGGTGTAAGACAAAGTGGTGGCGGCCGAGTTGGTGGTTCGACATTTCCGCCCCCAAAACACGCCCCCTCACCCCCATCCGTAAAACCGACCATCCCCTCTGGTGTACGTATGTGTGGGGGACTCTGGTGGTTATTTGTTCCTAATTAGGAAGGTGATAATGTTAATTGAAGTCTTAATTAACCGCCCTCTGAGAATTGCATAACCAATTACTAACTTCCTAATTTGGAACAAATAACCACCAGAGTCCCCCCCACACATACGCACACCAGAGGGGATGGGCCGGTTTTACGGCTGGGAGGAGGGGGCGTGTTTTGGGGGCGGAAATGTCGAACCACCAACTCAGCCGCCACCACCTTCTCTTACACCAGAACCCCCTACGTTTTTTCCCCCGGGTATCCCCTGTTTTAATCTTGGTGTAAAAGAAGGTGGTGGCGGCTGAGTTGGTGGTTCGACATTTCTCCCCCTCAAACCCGCCACTCTCCCTAGCCGTAAAACACCTCCCCCCTGC
>MDSV01204599.1_pt1 | contig 13567 bp, 15 predicted proteins | sample 810851 | NCBI WGS metagenome assembly MDSV01 (sample SAMN05326640, study PRJNA326480) | marine metagenome | isolation source: seawater | place: Atlantic Ocean: North East | collected 2012 | reverse complement strand
TAAACTTTCTATTCTCTCAAATGGGACCCCTAGCCTTTTAAATGAGTTGGTTGAGAATAATAATTTAAAAAATATATTTGATGACCTTTTTTCAATTGAAGAGGTAAAGATTTATAAACCTGATTCTAAAGTTTATGATTTGCCAATAAAAAAATATCAAGTTAAACCTGGGGAAATCAAATTTCTAAGTGCAAACACTTGGGATGTTTCTGGTGGAGGTAATTATGGATATGATGCTATCTGGGTAAATAGAAATAAATCTATATTCGATAATCTTGACTACAAGCCAAAAAATGAAATTGGCAACTTATCGCAGCTACTTGATATCATATCAACTTAAGTTATATTAAATTATGTCTCAGATCGAAGTTAAGAAAGTAATTAAAGCTTTAAATGCTTCAGATGGAGCTGGTGTAAAATTAAAAAGAAGTATTGGTACGCCAGAGGCCGATTACATTGATCCATTTTTAATGCTTGATGAATTTGGATCAGAAAATAAAGATGACTATATAGCTGGTTTTCCTCCACATCCTCATAGAGGAATTGAAACTGTTACTTACATGTTAAATGGTGAATTCGAACATCAGGACAGCACTGGAGCTAAAGGTACTATGGCTTCAGGAGATGTCCAATGGATGAAAACTGGTAGAGGAATTATTCATTCAGAGATGCCTACCATGTCTGGTGGAAAACTATTAGGATTTCAACTTTGGATCAACATGCCTGCTAAATTAAAAAAAAATAAACCCGAATACCTTTATATTAAAAGTGAAGAACTAGGCGTTTATAAAGATAGCGAAAAATTGATTAAAGTAATTGCTGGTAAATATAAGAATATTGAAGGACCGGAAAAAAATCATAACGTTGAGCCGATTTATTTTCATATTATCTTAAAAGAAGATACAGAATTTAAGTATGATGTGCCAAGGGGACATAATTCATTTGTTTATATATTAAAAGGAGAATTAAAAATTGGAGAAAAGGATCATGCAAAAACCTATGACTCTAATTTAGTATTATTAGAAAAAGGCGATAAACTAATTGTAAAAGCAATCAAAAGAACAGAATTTTTGTTTATCGCTGGAAAACCGATAGGTGAACCTATAGCAAGAGGAGGTCCTTTTGTTATGAATACAAAAGCAGAAATACTTGAAGCAATTCAAGATTATAATAACGGAACGTTTGCAAAATATTAAAGGTTCAAGTACCTTCCTTTTAAAATGCCAAAATCAATAATCATTAAAAAAAATGGCGGGCCGGAAGTTTTGGAGCTTTCTGATGTTCAAGTAGGTTCACCTAGCCCGAACGAGATTAAAGTTACAAATCTTGCAATAGGCTTGAACTATATTGATACTTACCACAGATCAGGTTTATACCCTCTTCCATTGCCTAGTGGAATAGGATTGGAAGCTGCTGGTAAAGTTGATGAGGTTGGCTCAGAGGTAAAAGAATTTAATAAAGGAGACAATATTGCTTATGCTTCTATGCCGATAGGAGCGTATTCGACCCAAAGAATTATACCTTCTAAAATTGCAGTAAAAATCCCAGATGGCATATCTCATAAACTAGCAGCAACATTAATGACGAAAGGACTAACCACTAATTACCTTTTAAGTAAAACATATAATTTAAAAGCTGGCCAAACTGTACTTTTTCATGCAGCAGCTGGAGGTGTAGGTCAAATTTTTGCTCAATGGGCCAATAGTATTGGTGCAAAAGTAATTGGAACAGTTGGTTCAGATGAAAAAATAAAAATTGCAAAAGAAAATGGATACGAACATGTAATAAATTACTCAAAACAAAAATTTGAGGACGAAGTCATGAAAATTACAAATAATATTGGCGTTCCAGCTGTTTTCGATGGAGTTGGTAAAAAAACATTTCAAGGGTCAATCGCTTGTTTAAAGCCTAGGGGTGTATTAATTAGCTTTGGTAATGCCTCTGGCCCTTTAGACCCAGTTAATGTTTCAAGAGATATTCAAGCGAAGAGCTTGTTTTTAACTAGACCAACTATTGGACACTATTTTACTAATAGAAAAGAACTCCAAACAGGAGCGGATGAAATATTTGAAAAGATAAAGTTCGGTAAAATTAAAATAAAGATTTTTAAAGAATATAAACTTTCTGAGGTAAAAAAAGCTCATGAAGATCTTGAGTCACGGAAAATTACTGGCCCAGCAGTATTAATTCCTTAATGAAAGAAAAAAAAATAATCTCGCCATGTATAAGTATTTGTAAAACTGAGCCATTAACAGGATATTGTTATGGTTGTTCAAGAACAAATGAAGAAAAAAAAATATGGAAAGATGAAATAACCACCGATTACTGGAAAATCAAAAACTTGACTAAAATAAAAAAAAGAATGAGTGGTTGGCAATTAAAAACTTTTGAAGAGTCTTACTCTAACAAAATTAAAGAAGGTATTTCACTGTTTAAAAAAAAAACTTTAGAAAAAATTAGTTAGGAGAAATCATCCTTCATAGATTTCATGTCACTTAAATGAAACTGCAAGGCCTTATTTGAAAGTCTTATTTCTTGTAAAAATAAAAATATTGAAATAATCATACAAATACAACAAGCTGCAAAAATTAATCTAGCAATTTGAATTTCATTTAAATAAAGTCCAAATACCGTCAGCATATTAAATAAAAAACCAAAACTAGCAAAACCCATAGTATATTTTAATAAATTAGCTCTTCCATTTAAATTGTGTAACTGCTTTTCCCATTCTGGTGGAATATGTTTTTCAAAAACATATTGATCATGTAATTTTCTAATTAAAGCACTCAAGGTATGAAAACGGTTACTGTATACAGTCATAATTAATGGAATCGCAGGAAACATTAAAGCTGTGACTGTGTAATCTATATCCATAACGAATCAAATTGATTATGTAGATTACGTTTGATATTTACAAGTCATATTTAAATGAACGATTTAAAAATATTCATTAATCTCACAAGATTGAATAAGCCCATAGGTTTTTTGTTATTATTCTGGCCTTGTTCTTGGGGATTAGCATATGCCTACTCTTTAGATAAAAATATCGAGACTTTTTTATTTTATATCATTTTATTCTTTTTAGGATCTTTATTAATGCGAAGCGCCGGATGTATTGTAAATGATATAGTGGATAGAAAATTAGATAAAAAAGTAAAAAGAACAAAGAGTCGACCTATCGCAGCAAATTTGATTTCCGTAAAAAAATCTTTAATTTATGTTTCTGCTCTTTGTGGTTTAGCATTTTGCATCTTAATTCAATTTAATTTACTGACTATTTTTTTAGGACTTGCATCTATGTCTCTTGCTTTTTCATATCCTTTCATGAAAAGAATTACATATTGGCCTCAACTTTTTTTGGGGTTGACGTTTAATTGGGGAATAATAATGGCATGGGCATCGATAAGTGGTAATCTAACAATTGAAATTTTTATTATTTATTTATCGGCCATATTTTGGACATTGGGCTATGACACTATCTATGGGGCTCAAGATATTGTAGACGATGAAATTATAGGAGTTAAATCAACATCAATTAAGTTTAAATCCATGTTAAAAAAGTTTGTATTAATCTGCTATTCCATCAATTCTATTATATTAATTTTATTTTTTTATTTTAAAATGAAATCAATGATTTTTCTGATTCCTTTAATAGCTTTTTTTATAACTTTGCTTTACCAAATATATATATTTGATAACAAAGACCCTAAAACTTGCTTACACGCATTTAAATTAAATAATTTTTCTGGCTTATATCTTTTTTTAGCTTTTTTAACTCTCTCCTTTTAAAATGAAATTTGATCTATTAAAAAAAATTTTAAAACGTTTATACAAAGAACACGTAAACAGATATTTAAATAGAATTTTCTTCGCATTGTTTCTTTCTTTAATAGTTTCTGCGAGTACCTCATCCATAGCTTGGTTACTTGACCCTGCTGTTAAAAAAATTTTTATTGAGAAAAATCAGACGTATGCTTGGGTAATACCTCTTTCAATTATGTTAGCGTTTTCAGCAAAAGGAATAAGTTTATACTTAGCAAGAATACAATTAATTCGAACAGGACAAGAAATCTCAGGAGAGCTACAAAATAAAGTTGCTCATTTTATTCTTAATACCGACATTTCATTAATTGAAAAAAAACATTCTGGTAAATTTATATCTAATATTAATTTTGATGCTGGTCAGGTAAATTCTTTAGTAAGTACAGGAGTTTTAAATGTAATGAAAGACACTTTGACATTAATCGCTCTGGTCGGAGTAATGTTTTATCAAAATTGGAAGTTAACATTTTTTGCTTTGATAATGATGCCTTTAGCTGCTGGTTTAGCTAAATCATTAGGAAAAAGAATTGCAAAAGCTGTGTCTGAGGCTGGTGAAATTTCTGGACGTCTTACTTCCCATCTTTCAGAGATCTTAAAAGCTTCAAAAATGATAAGAATTTATCAAAAAGAAGAAATAGAATATCGCAAATCTAAAGATATTATTTTTGAAATGGTAAATAAATCTGCAAAAATAGCTTCGATTATAATAAGAGCAACTCCACTAATGGAAATTTTAACAGGTATAATGATTGCAGGATTTATATTCTTTTCTGGGACATTAATCTCAAACGGAGAATTACAAGTAAATCAATTTTTTTCTTTTTTAGCTGCAATGATGTTAGCCTACCAACCCATTAGGTCATTAGCGACTATAAATATGGTTGTTTTTTCTGGAGCCGCAGGGGCAAAAAGAATATATGACGTTATAGATCAACCAATCAAGATTCAAAATGATAAAAATTTACCTGATCTTAAAGTGATTAATGGGGATATTAAGTTTTCAAGTGTAAGCTTCAAATATGAAAATTCTAATGATAAAGCGATTAACGATATTGACCTTTCAATAGATGGGGGTAGCATGGCTGCTTTTGTTGGTCACAGCGGTGCTGGTAAAAGTACGATTATTAACTTATTGCCAAGATTTTATGATCCCCAAAAAGGAGAGGTTTTAATAGATAATCAAAACTCTAAATCGGTTAATTTAAGTTCTTTAAGAAAAAATATCTCATTGGTAAGCCAAGATGTAATTCTTTTTGACACTACTATTAAAGAAAATATACTTTATGCATACCCGGATGCTACTGAAGAAGAATTAGAGGAGTCTTGTCGTTTTGCTGCGGCTGAGGAATTTATTATAAAATTACCCCAAAAATACGATACAAATATTGGCGAAAACGGGGTTAGATTATCTGGAGGACAAAAACAAAGGTTATCAATAGCAAGAGCTATTTTAAAAAAATCTCCTATAATACTTTTAGATGAAGCAACATCCTCTTTGGATGCTGAGTCTGAAGAGATAGTTCAAAATGCAATTAGAAATCTTACGAAAAATAAAACAACTTTAGTAATAGCACACAGACTCTCCACGATTCATAATGCTGATAAAATTTTTGTTATTAAAAACGGTAAACTTGTAGACTCTGGTAAACATGAAAAGTTAATTAATGATTGCTCTTATTATAGATCATTGTATGAAAAACAATTAAAGTAAAACTTATGTTTTTTTTTTATAGGATTGTAACTTTTTTGCTATTTCCAATTTTTATTGTTTTAATTTATCTCAGAAGATTTTTTAATAAAGAAGATAAAATAAGATATAAAGAAAAATTTTTTATTGATAAAGATAATTTACCTAAAAACAAAAAAGTTATTTGGATACATGCAGCAAGTATCGGCGAAACTAACAGTGTAATCTCACTTGTTGAAAACATTATAAAAGAAAATAAAGATATTTTTATTTTACTTACTACTACAACGTTAAGTTCTAGTCAGCTCATTAAAAAAAAAATTAATTTTAGCAATTTTCATCATCGGTTTTTTTGTATAGATATCACCTTTTTAGTGAAGAAATTTTTAAATACTTGGAAGCCAGAAATAGTTATTTTTGTAGACTCTGAAGTTTGGCCAAATTACATTTTAGAGATCACAAAAAGAAAGATACCTTTAATTTTATTAAACGGAAGAATTACAATGAAAACTTTTAATAGATGGAAAATATTTCCGAATTTTTCAAAAAAAATATTTAGTTCTTATAATCTTTGTCTTTCTGCAAGTTCAGAGTCAGAAAACAATTTGAAATCCCTAGGAGCAAAAAATGTAAAATTTGTCGGTAATTTAAAATTCAGCTCAAATGTAAGAATACCCATAGAAAATAATAATTTTTCATCGCTATTTAAGAATTATTTTACATGGTGTGCAGCAAGTACTCATCCTGATGAAGAAAAGATAATCTTAAAAACTCATATGGAATTAAAAAAAAAAGGTGTGAAAGTTGTAACAGTTATTATTCCTCGTCATATATTAAGATGTGAAAGTATTTTATCTTTATGTAAAAATTTAAATTTAGATGCTAAAATCGTCAGAGACTCAGATAGTTTTAAAGAAACTTCAGAAATAGTAATAATAAATTCGTTTGGCGAAATGAACAAATATTTTAATTATTGCAAAAGTATATTTATGGGCAAATCCATATCAAGGAAATTGATTAAAGTTGGTGGTCAGAATCCTATTGAACCAGCTAAGTGCGGTTGCAAAATATACCATGGCCCATTTATTTCTAACTTTAAAGAAATATACGATCTTTTGAGAGAAATGAAAATTTCAAAAGAGATAAATAATGAATTAGACCTATCTAGTGAGCTATTAAAAGATTATCAAAATTTATCATCTACAAATAAAGATAAAATTGAGAGATTAAATACTTATGGAAAAAAAATTCTCTCAAATACTAAAAGAGAAATCATGGGATTAATAAAATGATTTTAAAAAAACCATATTTTTGGAAAAATATAAATTTTTATTCTATTTTATTACTACCTTTTTCGCTTATAACGTTTTTAATCATTTATTTTAAAAAATTGTCAGTAAAAAAAAGAAAAATAAATATACCAATTATTTGTGTTGGCAATATTTACTTAGGGGGGACTGGAAAAACTCCATTGTCTATTCATCTTTATGATTTATTAAAAAAAAAGAAATTTAAGCCAGCTATTGTAAGAAAATTTTATCCCTCTCATCTGGATGAGATCAACCTAATTAAAAGCAGAGTAAAACAATTATTTTTTAGCTCTAATAGATTTCAATCAATCACTGAAGCAAAAAGAAGAAAAAATAATATAATAATATTAGATGATGGTTTTCAAGATGACAGTATTAAAAAAAACTTAAATATAATATGTTTTAATAGTTTAGACTTATCCGGCAATAACTTCTTGATACCTGCAGGTCCTCTAAGAGAGCCTCTTAAAAATATAAAAAATAGTCAAGTTGTAGTCATTAATGGTAAAAGAAATATTAATTTTGAAAAAAAATTAAAATCAATATCAAAAAAAACTAAAATTTTTTATTCTCGATATATTATTTTAAAAAATAATATAGGAAAAAAAAATGTCTTTGCATTTGCAGGTATTGGAAATCCTCAGGGATTTTTTTCGTTATTAAAGGAAAATAACTTTAAAGTTGAGAAGCAGATTTCTTTTCCTGATCATTATGATTATAAAAAAAGAGAAATTGATAAAATGATCAAAGAAGCAAAAGAGAAGAATTTAAAATTAATTACAACAGAAAAAGATTTTTTTAGAATGAAAAAAATGGGAATAAAAAAAATCGCTTACATTAAAATTAACTTAAAAATTTTAAAATCAAAAACTTTCGAAAAAGAAATGTTAAAAAATATATGGTAAAAATTATTCTTTATTTTTTTCAATCAGTTATCATTTATCTTTTCTTTATACTTTCTAAGATAATAGGACTAAACCTAAGCAGATTATTGCTCTCCTCTATTTTTATCAAAATAGGAAATCTATTCAAATCAAAGAAAATTATTTTAGAAAATTTAAACAAGATAAATTTTAATTTATCAGAAGAGGAGAAAGAAAAGATTATAAATTCTATGTGGTCTAATTATGGAAAAACTTTTATAGAATATATGTTTTTAAATAATTTCAAAAAAAAATCTGACCACATAAGAATTAAGAATAAAAATATTATTGAAGAATTAAAAAACAAAAATAAACGAGCTATTTTTATTTCTGGTCATTTTGCTAATTATGAATTAATGTCAATGGAGCTAACAAAATCTAATGTTAAGCTTGCTACAATTTACAGGCCTTTAAATAATATATTTCTTAATCCTTTAATGGAATTTTTAAGAAAAAAATTTGTTTGTCAAAACCAAATAAAGAAAGGATTAACTGGTGTAAAAAAAGCTCTAAGTTATATGGAAAATAATTATTCCATAGCACTTATGGTTGACCAAAGAGTTAGTGAGGGTTCAAAAGTTCCTTTTTTTAAAAGTAATGCTTTTACTACAACATTACCGGCTCAATTATCAATTCGTTTCAATTGTGAAATTATACCAATTTATATTTCTAGAGATAAAAATAATGATTTTGAAATGGAAATTTTGAAACCAATTACTTATCCTGAGGATAAAAAAAACGATAAAGAATTTATAACTAAAAAAATTAATGAGACTATTGAAGCGTTAATACTAAGGGATCCAAGTCAATGGATATTAACACATAACAGGTGGAAATAAGTAAAAAATAATTCATTCGTTATTTTGATTTTAAAGTTTTATATCGTTCTTTTACTTCAATGGGTGAAAAATAAGCTTCCTGCAACTCAACATTCCAATAATTTAAATTTTCTATTGGAATTTTTTTTTTTGAAACTGCGCATTCAACATAATCTCCTTTTTCAAGTACCTCAAAGGTGTTAGCTAAAAATTTTAGCTTTGCTTTTATTTTTTCCATAATTTAAGTAATATATAACAATTCTTATAATATGAATATTGCTTTAATTGGAAGTGGTGGACGAGAACATGCTATATGTAAAAAGTTAGTACTGTCACCTAAAATAAGTAAAATTTATTGTATTCCTGGAAATGCCGGAACCTCTGAAATAGCTATAAACTTAAATTTAGATTATCTAAATTTTAAACTTTTGCTTAAAAATTTAAAAAAAAATAAAATTAATTTAGTTGTAGTTGGTCCTGAGGAACCTTTGGTAAAAGGAATGGTAGACTTCTTAGAGAAAGAGAAAATAAAAGTTTTTGGTCCTAGTAAATATGCATCTAAACTTGAAGGATCAAAATCATTTATGAAAATGATTTGTAAAAAATATAACATACCAACTGCAAAATTTAAAATTTGTAAAAATATATCTGATTTTAATAAATCAATAAAAAAATTTAATTTTCCTGTTGTTGTAAAAGCTGATGGATTAGCAGCCGGTAAAGGTGTGGTTATTTGTAAAAGTAAAAAGATGGCAATTAAAATCGCTAATGAAATTTTTAAGGGCAAATTTAAAAGTTCAAGAACATTAGTACTAGAAGAATTTTTAATAGGAGAAGAAGCCAGTTATTTTTTGATAGTGGACAAAAATAATTTTATCAATTTTGGAACAGCACAAGACCATAAAAAAGTTGGTGAAAAGGAAAGGGGGCCTAACACAGGTGGTATGGGCGCTTACTCACCTGCACCAATCATAGATAAAAGTTTAGAAAAAAAAATCATTAAACGTATTGTAAGGCCAACTTTAAAGGCCCTAAAAGATAGAAATCAATATTATAGAGGATTTCTTTACGTGGGCTTAATGATAAAAAATAAAAATCCTTATTTAATAGAATACAATGTAAGAATGGGTGATCCTGAATGCCAGGTAATTTTACCCAGGCTTAAAAGTGATTTACTAAAAATTTTAAATCACTCAGTAGAAAATAAATTAAATAAACTTAAATTAGTTTGGGAAAACAACAAATGTATGACAATAGTTTTGTGTTCAAAAGGTTATCCAGGCTCATATAAAAAAAATAAAATTATAAATCTTAAAAGTATTAAACAAAATAAGAGTGTTTCTATCATACATGCGGGTACAAAATATTTTAATGATAAAATTTATTCAAATGGAGGCAGAGTTTTAAACATTATTGGTAAAGGTAAAAGCTTTAATGCTATAAGAAGTAACATAATAAAAACGATAAAGGAAATAAATTGGAAATCAGGATTTTTTAGAAAAGATATAGGATGGAGAGTAATAAATAGAAAATGAGAATTATAAGTGGAAAGTATAAAGGTAAAAAAATTTCTTATATAAACTCAGAAATTACAAGACCATTAAGATCTTTTGTTAAAGAAAATATTTTTAATATATTAATGCATAAAAAAGATATTAAAATTAATTTTAAGAATGCAAAAATATTAGATTTATATTCTGGAGTAGGATCTTTTGGAATTGAGTGTATCTCTAGAGATGTAAATAAAGTAATCTTTGTTGAGAGAAATAGCACAGCATTTAATGTTTTAAAAAAAAATGTACTTAGTCTGAAACTATCTGGCAAAGTAGAGCTTAAATATTTAGATATAAAAAACTACTTAGAGAATTTAGAAGAAAATAATAAATTTGATTTATTTTTTTTAGATCCCCCATATAGAGATAATTCATATATCGAGATAATAAAATTAATCAAAAAAAAAAGGATATTTAGTAAAAATCATTTAGTTGTAATACACCGTGAAAAGAGTTGTGAGGATGAAATTAATAAAATTTTAAAGGTTAATTTACTTAAAAGTTATGGAAGATCAAAAATCATTTTTGGTTCTTTTTGAAAATATTTTCTTTAGTTAAAATTTTTAATCGTTCAACAGCTGGTTGATTAAACGGATTTAATTTTAAAGACTCTCCAATAAAAATTGTTTCCAAAATAAAATAAGAAAATAATTCTCCTAGTGTCTCTTCATTATTTTTTTTTATGTTAATTGATAAAAATGGAATATTTTTTTCTCTAAGAAGATTAACCATAGCATTTTTTTGTTCTTTTAAAACTTTTGATGAATTTGATTTATTTAAAATTTTTGAAAATAAACTATTTCTATTATATAATTGTGTTTTTTCATTTTTCGAAAAGATATAAAAAAACTTATCCTTCGGTCCATCTAAATAAAGTTGCAATAAACTATGATGATCTCTTGGAGCTACTGATATAACCGGTATAATACCTTTGCCATTTTTACCAAGACTTTCAGCTATTAATTGTTGACACCATAATAAAAAATATTTTAAATCGGTAGAGTAGGTAAGCAAAATTAAAGAGTTAATTTTTTTTGAATCATAGATTTTTTTTAGATTAATTAAATTATTTTCTAAGTCATTTTTTTTTTTATGAAGAAAATTCAATATATTTTTTCTAAATTTTTTAATATTCAATCCCAACAAGTAGCAGGGCACTAAAGCTGTCTCTGAAAAAATTGAGTATCTGCCTCCAACATAGTTTCTGTGGAAAATTACTTTAATATTAAGTTTTTTAGCGAATAAATTTAATTGGTTGTTTTTGTTTTCTGTAATAATGAGAGTATTTCTTTTATTAAACGAAACTGTTTCCGCAAGAGATTGCACGATGGATAAGGTTTCTATGGTGTTACCAGATTTAGAGATTATTACAAATAAAGATTTTTTTAAATTTTTAACCTTATTTATAATGTCTAAATCTAAATTGTTTATAAAGTGAACATCTTTAGTATTATTTTTTAATAAAAATCGGTTTATTGCTTCAGAGCCTAAAATTGATCCTCCCATTCCTATAAAAATTATTCTTCTGTATTTTTTAAATTCTTTTAATTCTCTTGGTTTAAAATTAAGCTTAAAGTTCTTTGAAAAAGTATGAAAAATACTTTTTTTATACTCAATGTTCCTTTTTGCATTATTTATCGATTTACTAAAAAAATTTTTGTTAAAAGTTTTTGTATTATGATATTTACCTTTAGGTATAAACCTCTCGAAAGTTAAATTTTTCATCGTTGTCATCTATTTATTTCTTCTAAAAATATTTTTTCAAGATTTGATTTTTTATTTGAATCATTTTTTTTAATTCTTTGTTCATTTGTATTTTTATTAACTTTTTTTGTTGTGTCATTTGACTTTGGTTTTGGCAACTCATTCATATCAGGCGGTAGGGATAAAGGTCCTCTTTTTTCTATTAAAAATTCATCAGTTGTATTAGTTTTCTCGTTTCTTAAGGCTTTACCGGCTTCAGAGAATGACCCGCAGGATACTAATAATATGAATAGTAAAAAAAATTTAATTCTCATTTTTTTTATTTTTAAAAAAGATTTCATTTATTATCATAAATATTATACCTAAAGATATAAAAATATCAGCGATATTAAAGCTAAACCAATGAAAGTTTTCTATATGTAAGTCTATAAAGTCTGGGACTGCTTTATAAAAAATTCTATCATATAAATTACCTATTGCACCTCCAATCACTAATGAATAAAACATTTTTTCTTTCGTATCCGACTTGATCATAAATACAAATAGCATAAATATTACTGATAAAATAAAAATTGTCAGTAAGTTATAGTAAATACCTGCATCAAGGCTGAATAATCCAAAACCTATTCCTGTATTAAAAACAAGGCTAAAATTTAAATAATCGTTAATGTATAAGTTGTTTTGATTTTCAAGCAAACTGATAATTTTAATCTTGGCATACCTATCAATTAAAAATATTAATAATATAAATACAAAAAACCGATAATTTAATTTTAAAAATTTCATATAAATTTAAATCTAAATAACCTCGTTACAGTAAGTCTGAACATCTGGAACATTTACGCTCTAATATTTTCCAACATCTTGGGCATTTTTCACCATTGGCTTTTTTTACTTCAATAGTTGTGTCTTCTTTTGTATCAATGTTCATATTTAAATTAGCTTTAGACGTGATAAAGTATTCTGGTAAGTCCAATTTTTCCAAAAGCTTATAGTTTTTTTCATTGGTAAAAATTGCAATTTCTGCTTCTAAGCTAGATCCAATCTCCTTGTTTGATCTTTTTTCTTCAATAGCTATGTTAGCAATCTGTTTGATTTTATATAAACTTGCCCATTTTTCAGCTAAGTCATTATCCTTAAATTTTTCTTTTAAATCTGGAAATTGAGTTTCATGCACACTGGACTCATTTTTTTCTATTAAGCTGTAAATTTCCTCAGTAGTAAAAACTAATATAGGGGCAAACCACTTTAATAAACAATCCAACAAAATATTTAAAACTTTTATGCAGTCTTTTCTTTTTTTTGAATTCGTATCATCACAATATAGAACATCCTTTCGTATATCAAAATAAAAAGAAGAAAGGTCTAAAGTACAAAAATTAAGTAAATCTTTGTATAATTTATGAAAATTATAATTTTTCAAATTTTGTTTTAAATTCTGATTTAATAAAAACAACTTGTGTAAAATATATCTTTCAAGCTCAGGTAAATCTTTTAAATTAAAGTTGTTTAAATCAACTTTTTGAGACTTATCTTGAATATTTCCAAGTATAAATCTAAATGTATTTCTTATTTTTCTGTAGGACTCTGCGTGCTGATTTAAAATAGTTTTGTCAATTCTTAAATCCTCTGAGTAATCTGAAGCAGTCACCCAAACCCTTAGTATATCTGCCCCAAAGTTTTTTAAGATCTCTTCAGGAGAAATTACATTACCGGCTGACTTTGACATTTTCATTCCTTTTCCATCAAC
>MDSV01053006.1_pt1 | contig 13567 bp, 15 predicted proteins | sample 810851 | NCBI WGS metagenome assembly MDSV01 (sample SAMN05326640, study PRJNA326480) | marine metagenome | isolation source: seawater | place: Atlantic Ocean: North East | collected 2012 | reverse complement strand
TTTTATCTAAAAAATCTATTAAAAAAATAATAATTGTCGATAATTTCTATTCTACATCTAAATTATATCTGAGAGAATTCACTTCTTATAGCTTGCAAAGTCATAAGAATTACAGGACATCAAAAAAAAGAGTAGAGATTGTAAAAGCAAATATATGTGATAAAAAATTTGCAGAAAAGATTACAAGAGGGATGGATTATGTTGTTCATTTAGCAGCGGAATCTGGAGTTGATATATCAATTTCTAACCCATCAAGAGCATTTAAGGTTAATGTTAATGGTACTTTTAATTACTTAGAATCCTCTCGACTAAATAATGTCAAAGGATTTATATTTGCATCGAGTGGCTCTGTATTTGGAGATTTACCGCCCCCGCATAGTGAGAATTTATATAGAAAACCTATATCTCCATATGGATCATCGAAGCTCACTATTGAGACATTTTGCGAGTCTTATTCTAATGTCTTTAATATTGATACAACAGTTTTAAGATTTAGTAATGTTTATGGTTCTTATTCTGAACATAAAAATAGCGTTGTTCACAAATATATAAGAAATATTCTGACTGGAAAACAAATTATAATTAATGGTGATGGAGAGCACACAAGAGACTATATATATGTAGATGATATTATTTCAGCAATAATCAAATGCTTGAAAAAGATAGGTGGATCTAACTCTTATCATGTTGGCACAGGGAATGAAACATCTTTGACTAAGCTCATAAAAGTCTTAAAAAAAATATTTATAAGATATGATATTGAAGATATAAAAACAAAGAATGTTAAGCGAAGAATTGGTGATGTGCGTAAAAACTTTACTTCCTTTAAAAAAATAAAGAAAGATTTAAAATGGAAGCCCTCTAAATCTTTAGAAAACGGCTTGGAAGCAACTATAAAATGGTATATTTCTAGAATTAAATGATCTACTTGCTTTCATCTTTAGCTACATTCATAATCATTATTTTGTTGATAAAAACAGAGATATTTAATGATTCGCCAAATATCAGAAGTTCTCATGATAATATTACTACGACTTCTGGAGGAATAGCATTACTTGTTTCGTATTTATTACATGCGATATCAAGCGACGACATATCTTTTAATATTATTATAGCAATTAGCATTATATCGATTATTGGGATATTTGATGATAAATATGATCTATCCAAGCTAATCAGGTTTGCAGCTCAATTCATATCCTCAATGCTCATTCTTTCAATATATACATTTACAATTCCTGAGTTAATTTTTTTAACAATAGGGATCGTCTTTATTATTAACAGTTACAACTTCATGGATGGCATTGATATGCTTGCAACTTCTCATGCGTTATTCCTTTTATCATCTTTTATGTTTTTATCTTATGTCAATAATGAAAATATATTATATCTTCATGAAAATATTGTAATAGTCATGCTCTCATTAATTGTATTTTCTTACTTTAATATAACGCCTGCCCGAATATTTCTAGGTAATTCTGGGAGTTATTTTCTTGGTATCTATATTGTAGCAACAGCAATATCATTGAATAGTATCAATTTCATAACATTTCTCATATTACATTCAATTTTTATAGTCGACACATTATATGTTTTAATTTATAAATTCATAAATCCTGAATTATGCTTAAAGATTAACTTAAATAATGAATTGCATGGATTAAAAAAAAGAATTATCTATTTACTTCAACCCCATAAAACCCATAATTATCAAAAGATGGCTATGAAATATGGATCTCATTTGTCTGTGGTCGGGATGTTGATGTTATATAATATTTTTTGGTGTCTACCATTGGCATATCTTTCAATCATGCAACCTAATTTTAATGAATTTTATTTGGTAATGAGCTGTTTACCCTATATCATTATATGTATTAATAATAAAACTGGAAAAGAGGCCTGATGAAGACTTACTTATTATCACTTAACAGGGAAACTAAAAGGTTGTTGTTATTAGCTATAGATGTAACAAGTATACTTTTTGCAGTTTGGCTTGCATTTATTATCAGGGCGGATACTCTCTTTATGCCATATGTCACTGATGCTACGCCATATATATCAACTTCAATTTATACATCAATATCATTGCTTGCAGTTATCATAACTATACCGCTATTAATTTATTCTAGATTATATAGATCTATAACAAGATATATCACGCAAGAGACATATAAAAAAATTACAATTGTCTCTTTAGTTTCAGTATCTATTTGGACAGTGTTTGTCCATTTGAATATTATGCTTCCAAGATCCATATATGTACTTTACTTCATTTTCTCCACATCTTTTTTTTATATATCAAGGTTTACTGCTAGATATATGCTAATTGATAATTTAAATCTAAATAGGAATAGTGTATTAGTATATGGATCTAATAAATATGCTTTTGATATTGCAGAGTTGTTAAAAGGAGATAATATTATAAAGCCTGTAGGATTTATATCTAATCAAAAAGAAATGTGCAATACTTTTGTTGCTGACTTGCCTGTAATTCACATAAGTAAACTAGAAAGGTTTATTGCGAGAAAAAATGTTAGAGAAATACTAATAGCAATACCAAACCCAACTAGTTCTCAGTTAAGAGCTATAACCCAAGAACTCAGTCCATATGAATTAAATCTAAGAATATTACCAAATATTAATTTAATTTCTCAAGGAAAACTTAAAGTTAGTGATGTCAGAAAAATCGATATAGATGATTTACTCGGACGAGATACTATTGCTCCAGATGATTTTCTAATGAGATCATGCATAGAAGATAAAACTATTTTAATAACAGGATGTGGAGGATCGATTGGTTCAGAATTATCTCGACAAATTATCACCTTAAACCCTAAGAAGATGGTGTTAATTGAACAGTCAGAATATTTTTTATATGAAATTGATCATGAATTAAAAGATTTAATTAAAAATAATAAACTAAGTGTCCAAATAGAATCTTGTTTAGGATCTGTAACAGATGAAAGTTTTATAGAGAAAATATTCTTGAATAATAATATAAACACGGTTTATCATGCAGCAGCAAATAAGCATGTCCCATTAGTAGAGGCGAACCCTTTTTCTGCAATTCAAACAAATATATTTGGAACACATGTTGTTGCTAAAGCTGCGTATAACTATAATGTAGAGAATTTTGTACTTGTTTCAAGCGATAAAGCTGTCAGACCAACGAATATTATGGGGGCAACAAAAAGATTCTCAGAATTAATATTGCAAGCCTTGCAGGATGAAGTTGACGCTAGTGATAATAAAAAATATTCAACAAAGTTTTGTATGGTCAGATTTGGAAATGTATTAGATACCTCAGGATCAGTCGTCCCATTATTTAGAAAACAGATTTCATCTGGTGGACCTCTGACTGTTACCGATCCAAATGTAATTAGGTATTTTATGACTATAAAGGAATCAACGGAACTCGTTATTCAAGCTGGCTCTCTCAGTAAAGGTGGTGATGTCTTTCTTCTAGAAATGGGTGATCCAATTAATATACTTGATCTAGCTAAACAAATTGTTATTTTGAGTGGCAAACAAATTAAAGATGATCAGAATCCATATGGAGATATTGAAATTGAATTTACAGGATTAAGGCCAGGTGAAAAATTATATGAAGAGCTTTTAATAGGAGATGATGTTAAAAAGACAAAGCATAAGCATATAATGACAGCTAGTGAAGAAAAACTATCTTATCATGATGTGTTAGGCTTTATTAGTCAGTTTAAAAGTTTAACTCCTTCGACTCCTACTGTTGATATACAAAAAATATTATTTGATTCAGTGACTGGTTATGATCCACATAATAATAATGTGATCGAGATTTCATCAAAAGTTGATAGGAAATAAACTTTTGTTTTGATTATGGATTTTAATAAAATATTTGCCGGCAAAAAAGTACTGATCACTGGTCATACCGGCTTCAAGGGTTCTTGGCTAGCGTATTGGTTAAATATACTTAATTCTAAAGTAGTTGCCATGTCGATAGATGTACCGACAACTCCGTCTCACTATGATCTTAATTCTGGATTCTATCTCAAAGATAACAGAATTGACATAAACAATTATGAGCATGTTTTAAAATTTATTCTTGCTGAGAGACCGGATTTTATTTTTCATCTAGCAGCGCAACCAATTGTTTTAGAGTCTTATGAGAATCCCCTTAAAACATTTAACACGAATGCAATTGGTTCCTTAAATATCTTAGAAGCGCTTAGGTCATCAAATCATAAGTGTTCAGCTGTAATGATAACTAGTGATAAGTGCTATGAAAACATTGAGAAAATAGAAGGTTATAGCGAAACAGATCAAATAGGCGGAAAAGATCCATATAGCGCATCAAAAGGTGCTGCAGAGATTATTTTTCATAGTTACTATGAGTCGTATTTCAAACAAAAAAACTCAAATGTCAGAATTGCTTCAGCAAGAGCGGGTAATGTTATAGGCGGTGGAGATTGGGCTGATAAAAGAATTGTTCCAGACTGCATGAAATCATGGAATAGAGGAGAAGTTGTTGAAATAAGAAATCCTAATTCTACAAGACCTTGGCAGCATGTTCTAGAGCCCATCTCTGGTTATATTAATTTAGCCGCTAACTTATATAGTAATACTTTGATAAATGGAGAATCTTTTAATTTTGGACCTTCCATAACAGATAATCATACAGTTGAAAGATTAGTTGAAGAAATGATAAAATCATGGCCAAGTTCTAAATATAATATAATAAAAAAAACTCTAAATCATCATGAAGCAGGATTATTAGGATTAAATTGTGATAAAGCAAAAAAAATACTAAACTGGAAACATAATTTAAGCTTCAGTGAAACTACAACATGGACGAGTGATTGGTATTATGCCTATTATAATTTAGGACCTGATGCTGCAATAAAGATGACGTATAATCAGATTAAGGATTATATAACTCTATATATGTAACTCTAATAAAAAATGATAAAAGATATTTTAATCACAAAATTAAATATAATACAGTCTAATGATGGCTCAGTATTGCATGGGATGAAAATAACTGATAATGGTTTTATGAGTTTTGGAGAAACCTATTTTTCCTTTGTAAATAAAGACACATTCAAGGGTTGGAAAAAACATACCAAAATGACAATGAATTTAATTGTTCCTATAGGTGAAATAAGATTTAACTTTATAGATTTACGAAAAGATTCAGAAACTTATAATCAGAAAATGAAAATAAGTTTGTCGCTGAATAATTATGTTAGGCTTACTGTCCCTCCATCTATTTGGTTTGGATTCAAAGGTTTAGCTGATCAAAATATGCTTGTGAATGTTGCTAGTATTCCTCATGATCCAAATGAAGTATTAGAGAAAAACAAAACAGAATTGGAGTTTAATTAGAATGAAAGTGATCATATTGGCAGGTGGCTTTGGTACTAGACTTGGCGAAATGACAGAAAGAATACCGAAGCCTATGGTCACGATAGGTGGTAAACCAATAATTTGGCATATCATGAATTTATATGCATATTATGGACATAAAGATTTTTACTTAGCTCTAGGTTATAAATCTGAAATAATTATCCAATATGCCAAAGAGCTCCAAAAAAAAAATAAAGACTGGAATATTAATGCTATTGATACCGGTCTAGATACGATGACTGGGGGCAGAGCTAAGCAAATCAGTTCTCTCATTGGCAATGAAAGATGTTTTTTAACTTATGGTGATGGTGTATCAAATATTGATATAGCTAAACTACTTGAATTTCATCATAAAAATAAAAAAATGGCTACTGTTTCCGCAGTTAGACCTATAGCTAGGTTTGGAGAACTTTATCTAGATGGAGACCAGGTACTCTCTTTTCAAGAAAAGCCTCAAATGCAAGAAGGCTGGATTAATGGAGGTTATTTTGTATTTGAGCCATCTTTTTTTGACCTAATAGAGAACGACGAAACAATGCTTGAGAGAGAACCCCTTGAGCTGGCAACCAAACAAAAAGAGCTTTATGCCTTCAAGCACGATGGTTTTTGGCAATGCATGGATACTACAAGGGATCGCGAGATATTAGAAAAACTATATGCGTCTAATGACACTCCTTGGGTAAAACAAAGATAAATGAAAGTACTCATAACTGGTAAAAATGGACTGCTAGCAGGTAGGTTAAAGGAGGTCTTAATTGCCGGTAAAATTAACTGTACATCAATAAGTGGCATTAATATGTCGATGCATATACATGATAAATATGACTATATTATACATGCAGCATCCCCGAATTCAAAAGACTGCAATAATGATCAAGTAACTAAAAATTATCTCGAAGAAAGCAAAAGGCTGATAAGGGTAGCTATTCAGAGAGAAGTTAAACGTTTTATATTTCTATCATCAACTCAGGTTTATAATGAGCTAAAAAATGACGTATTACATGAAAATTTAGAGCTCCCAGAATCTAATAATAAATATATTAAAATAAAGAAAACTATTGAGAGTTTTATGTTAAAAGAAGAGATATCGAGCAAAATACAACCAATTATCTTAAGAATATCTAATGGGTATGGCGCCCCTGTTGATAGAAAATCAAAATGTTGGCATTTATTAGCTATGGATGTCTGTAAAAAAGCAATAAATGAAGGACAAATTAATTTAAAGACAAATGGGGAAGGGTATAAAGATTTTATCCCAATTGAAAATATATGCATGTCAATTAAAAATATAATATCCAGAGATATAGATGCAGGGATCTATAATCTAGTGACAGGAGAATCAATAAAAGTCATAGACTTTGTAAATAAGATTAAAAGTCTTGTCGAGGAAAGAACTGGTAGTAAAATTATATTAAATATTAATAAAGATGATGCAGTATGCATAAAAAAATATATTTATGATAATAGTAAATTAACAAATATATTAGGGCAGAATAAAATCAATCATCAAGATGAAATTGATAGATTAATAAAATTCTGCATCAAAAATTTTGATTGATAATAAGTTTTCTATAATTTTGCCAACATATAATAGAGGTGACTCTTATTTGAAGGATGCAATTGATTCAGTAATTCAGCAATCATATAAAAATTGGGAGCTTATAATTATTGACAATAACTCGACTGATTCTACTGATAGTCTCGTTAAATCATATAACAATAGTAAAATTAAATTATATAAGATTAGTAATGATGGGAATATAGCAAAATCAAGAAATTTAGGAGTTAAAAAGAGTAGTGGTGACTATATAGCATTTTTAGATTCAGATGATTATTGGACTAGTGAAAAACTATATGTTTGTAATGAATATTTTATGAATAATAATAATTCAGGCTTATGTCATGCAGAAAACTGGTTAGATGAAATAGGCGTCAAAACATATCGCATGTATGGGAAATCGAAAAGATTTAATTCAAGATTTTTAATTGAAAAAGGAAATTGTTTATCATTATCAGCTGTAGTATTACCAAAATATTTTTTAGATAAAGTAGGTTTATTTTCAGAAGATGGAAAGTTTATAACTGCAGAAGATTATGAGTTATGGATTAGACTCGCAAAAGCAAAATGTCATATCAACTATATAAGTAATATGCTTGGAGTATTTAGAATCCATAATTCATCTGAAAGTCAGAATATAATAAAAAATACTTATGCGATAATTGATGTCATAAAGCATCATCATGATCAAGCTGTCGATCTAGAAATTAATAATTGTATATCTCAAGCATGGCTAAATAGTGCAAAACATTGCCACTTAGATGGTAGTTATTCTTTGGCGTTAAGCTGCTATATTAAATCATTAAATTATAAATTCAAAATGCAATTCTTTTTTGTTTTTTTATTATTAATTCCTAACTATATCTTCAAAAGAGTTTTCAGAAAATATAGGAATCAGTAGAATGTTAAATGATACAAATTCAATATTTTTAGAAGCAATAGCATTACTTATAACTGGCGATAAAGATATTTTAGAAATAGTCTTATTGTCACTCTATGTTACATTATCAGCTGTAATATTATCCTGTTTATTCTCTATACCGCTATCGGCAATACTTACAATAAAAAACTTTATTGGTAAGACAGTAATTATAATTATATCTAATTCTTTAATGGCATTGCCACCTGTGGTGGTAGGATTAGGGCTTTATCTTATTATATCTGCTAATGGAATACTTGCTGCATATGAACTTTTATATACACCAAGCGCAATGATTATTGCTCAATTTATAATCCTTACACCTATTGTCATTGCTCTTTCTAGGCAAAATATCCAAGAATCATATGGTAAATATGACGAATATTTAAATTCACTTGGCACATCAACTACACAAAAGATTAAGACATTGATCTGGGAAACCAGATTTAGTCTGATTACAAATGCATTAGCTGCTCTAGGAAGAGGATTGTCAGAAGTTGGAGCTGTAATAATTGTGGGTGGAAATATCGCGCATCAAACTAGAATGATGACTACCACAATAGCAATGGAAACATCTAGAGGTGATCTTCGGTTAGCGCTAGCAGTTGGAATTATTCTGATATTCATTTCGATTACTATAAATATTGCTTTATATATTTTGAAAATAAAATTAGAAGTAAAAGATGAAAGATAATATTGATAATTTATTTCCATGTACGATTAAAAATCTTCAATTAAGATTTCAAAATAATATAATATTCAAGAAATTAAACTTTGTTATTTCAGAATCACCAATAACTATATTAACTGGCAATAATGGATCAGGTAAAACATTATTATTAAAAATACTAGCTGGCATAATAAAACCTTCGTCTGGCATAATTAAGTTTAATAATAAGGATTTAAAAAACAGTGACTTTAGTTTTATTTTTCAGAAACCTATATTTTTAGATAGAACAGTTTATGATAACCTTCTTTATGTTCTACAAGTTAAAAATCAAAAAGAAAATGCCAGTGAAGTTATATATAATAACGCAAAAGAATATAAGATTACTCATCTTTTACATAGATCAACTCGAGATCTCTCTGGAGGAGAACAACAAATAATTTCATTTATACGTGCTTTGATTGTTTCTCCTAAGATTATATTTCTTGATGAAGCTCTCTCAAATCTTGATAAATTATATATAGATAAAATTGAGTCTATAATCAATCAAATATCTAATAATGGAATTAAAATAATAATGATTAGTCATGATGATAATCAAATATCAAGATTAGCTGATGAAGTTTTCAATATTAAGGATGGAGTTATCTATGATAAAATTTAAATATCTATTTTCATTTTTTTTAATTTTTATTTCATCAAATTCTTGCCTTGCTTCTGATAAATTTATTACTCTTCAGTCTACGACCTCCACCAGAGACTCTGGGTTGTACAATTATTTATTTCCTTTTTTTGAAGAGGAGTTTAACATCAAAATACGTTTAGTAGCTGTTGGAACAGGACAAGCTTTATCTAATATAAAAAACTGTGATGGTGATCTTGCAATCACACATGCACCTAACTTGGAGAATTTATATTTAGATGAAGGTTATATTTCGAAAAGAATTGAATTCATGTATAATGACTTTGTCTTTGTCGGTCCTGAATCTGATCCTTTGAATATATCTAGTTCTAATGATCCTAGTGAAGTTTTAAATAACATATATTTTAATAAAGCTAAATTTATCTCTAGGGGCGATTCTAGTGGGACACACATATCAGAATTAAATCTATGGAGCCAAACAGACTTATCTCCAGAAATGCATAAAAATACCTGGTATATGGAAGTGGGACAGGGTATGGGGGCTACTCTTAATATCGCGATTGGCTCAAATGCATATACTTATACAGATAGGTCAACTTGGATTAATTTTAAGAATAAATCAAAACATAAAATTCTATACTCAAATCATAAGTTACTTAAGAATCAATACTCATTATTACTGGCAAACAGTTCTAGATGTCCAAAAACTAAAGTTTATTTATCGAATATTTTCAAGGAGTGGTTACTTTCTGATAAAGTTAAGTTATTAATTAAGTCATATGCTGTTAAAAATCAGTTCCTTTTTTACATTGACTAACATAACAAGACATAATATATATTATACGAACATATATGGATAGAATATTAATAATATTGGGGAATCAGTTATTCCCTATTGAGTATATAAAGAAACTTAAGCCTGATAGTATATATATGCGCGAGGATATGAGTCTTTGTTCCTACGAAAAACATCATAAGCATAAAATAATCCTGTTTTTATCAGCAATGAGATCTTACCGTGACGAATTAGAGAAAAATAACCTTAACGTACATTACGAAGAATTAAACCGATATAATTCAGAAAGTTATATAGTATATTTAGTTAAGTTTTTAAATAAAAATAAAGTTAAACATATAGATATTTTTGAGATTGAAGACAAGTGGTTTGAAAAGAAAATAGTGAACATGAAAAATAAATTTAATGTAAACATTATAAAATCTCCAATGTTTCTGACGTCGAGAGACGAATTCAATCTACTATCACCTCCTGGTGAAAAATCACCTATACATAAAATGGCATCTTTTTACATCGCACAACGAAAAAAAATGAATATTTTAATTAAAGATGGCAAGCCTATTGGCGATAAATGGTCACATGATAAAGATAATCGAAAAAAATTACCAAAGAATATCGAGGTACCCAAAATTCAATCATTTAAAGACACTAATCATACCAAAACAGTAAAAAAGATAGTTGATGATGTATTCCCAAAAAACTATGGTACAACAGATACATTCAACTGCCCCACTACACGTAATGCTGGACTAAAACTAGTTGCTAGCTTCATTAAAGATAAGCTTGATAAATTCGGTGATTATGAGGATTCTGTTGATGATCGCTCACCATACTGGTTTCACTCTATTCTGAGCCCACTTCTAAATATTGGCCTTATCACTCCAGATGATATTCTTTCTAGGATATTAAAGGCCAACAATGTCCAAATTAACTCTCATGAGGGCTATATCAGGCAATTAATTGGCTGGAGAGAGTTCATGAGAGGGATATATCATGAGCATGGTTTAAAGATGTCTAGATCTAATTTTTTTAATAATAAAAGAACGATGACTAATTCTTGGTATAATGGTTCAACCGGTTTATTGCCATTAGATTATAGTATTAAAAGCACATTGAAGTACTCTTACGCTCACCATATAGAAAGATTAATGATACAAGCGAATATTATGAACCTTTGTGAAATACACCCTAACAATGTTTATAAATGGTTTATGGAGATGTATATTGATTCATCTGACTGGGTGATGACACCAAATGTCTATAGCATGGGTCTATTTGCAGATGGGGGTATTATGGCTACCAAGCCCTATTTATGTGGCTCGAACTATATACTAAAAATGATGAATTTTAAGAAGGGCGATTGGTGTAAGATAATGGATGGACTATACTGGAGATTTATTGACAAACATATTAAGTTTTTTAAATCTAATCCTAGATTGAGCATGATGGCTGTGATGCTAGAAAAAATGAATATAAGCAAGAAGACTGAGATTTTTAACCTGGCAAATACTTTTATCAAGGAAAACACGAAAGAATGAAAACCATTGTTAAAAAACTATTAGGCAAACTAGGTTATAAGATATCTAAAATTAATAATAATAGATATCCTATTGATTATTCTGAAGATTTTATAGAAGAATATCAATCAATTGAACCATACACGGCAACAAGCATAGAAAGAGTATATGCTCTCAAAACTGCAGTACAATACATAGTAAATAATAATATCAGAGGATCATATGTAGAATGCGGAGTATGGAAAGGTGGATCCTGTATGATGATTGCAAATACTCTAATGCAGTTAAATGCATTGAGTGAGGAAATTTGGCTTTATGATACTTTTTCTGGCATGACAAACCCAACAAATGAAGATATTGAGATTGAGACTAATCTAAAAGGAATGGAGCTTCTCGATAACATTAATAAATCAACTGATAAATTTAATATGTGGGCATATGCTCCTAAAGATATTGTGATTAAAAATATGGAATCTACCGGATTTCCAACAGATAAAATTAAATATATACAAGGAAAAGTTGAAGAGACTTTAATTCAGCATAGACCTAGTAAAATTGCTTTGCTCAGACTTGACACAGATTGGTATGAATCAACAAAAAAAGAGCTCGAGGCTCTCTACCCTCTTCTTGTTAATGGAGGTGTTTTGATAATAGATGATTATGGTCATTTCGAGGGTGCAAAAAAAGCAGTTGACGAATATTTCAAAAAAATTAATCAATATCCACTGATGCATAGGATAGACTATACTGGGAGGTTAATTATCAAGAAATGACAACAAAAGTTTATTATAATCAAAAATGCATGGTCTGCAATCTGGAGATATCGCATTATAAAAAAAAGAATATACCAAACTTAGTATGGGTTGATATAAATATTCCATCAGAAGATTTAAAACTATTGAATAAGTCTTACAAGGATATGATGAGGAGGCTACATGTTATTGATAATGATAAGATATATGCTGGTGCAAAAGCATTCATTGTATTATGGAGCAATATGCCCAAATATCAACTATTGAGTAAATTATTAAGCCTACCTGTCATTTTTCAGGTTTTTCATATTGCTTATGAGTTCATTGCATTTTTATTATATATAAAAAATCTACGTAATATTAAATGAGTGCTAATTATATTCTTAGGTCACTAATATGTTTAGAAAGCGCTGACGATGATTTCTGTATCTCTACGACAAATAATAGAATTGATGCACCAAGCAAAATAGTTGCTACACCAAACAAACTAAAAGCTACGGATGGTATGTTTATGTACCTGAAGAATATCGTTAAAAGATTAGCAATAAATGCAAGACCACTTAGAGTTTGCATCGATTTAACTAGAAATAATCTATCTGTGAGCAACTCAATCTCTTCGGTTAATTTGTTCTTACCATCTTTATTTTGTATCAATTTGTCATGTAGCTCTCTAATCAATCGGCTTAGTGAGCTATATCTGTTTCCAAAAACAATCATCATCAAAGGTATTGCGGGAAATAGCAAGGCTGGATACCAAAAATTTAAATCTTCCATATAAGTTCCTTTATAATAAATAATGCAAAAAATATACCAATCGATATGAGTAATATTATTTTTTAATTTTTTCCCATCTCTTTAGAATTTCACTAGAGGAGTTGACTTTAGTTCCACCAATATTAAATTTGAATATAACCAAGTCATCTTCAAGAAATTCATCATATTCAGGAGTGTTAAGTTTTCCCCTATCACCGCCGTTACAAAATATAATCTGGCATTGAGGAAATAATTTCTTAGACTCATGAATTGCCTTTATAGATGTATCATCGCTATCGTCATACTTGACAATCTTATCTACCATATATAGCGATTCTATTACACTAAGTCTTTCTTGATAATCTAGCAAGAATTTCCCTTTTTTTCGCCTCAGCCAATCATCAGAATTTATACCCACAAGTAGTATCTCTCCTTCAAGCTTCGCAGATTTAAAATATTGAATATGACCTGAATGTAATGGATCGAAACCACCGGTTACTAGAGCTATCTTTTTTAACATATGCTACTAATTAAAATTTATTAACAATTGACGGCGCATTTCAAAATAATTTTCTTCATC
>MDSV01129683.1_pt1 | contig 13568 bp, 12 predicted proteins | sample 810851 | NCBI WGS metagenome assembly MDSV01 (sample SAMN05326640, study PRJNA326480) | marine metagenome | isolation source: seawater | place: Atlantic Ocean: North East | collected 2012 | reverse complement strand
GTTTTTACCTTTATAACTTTTAAACCCTTTTCAATTTGAAGGTTTGATGGACCTGCTATCAAGGTAGTTTTAACACCCATCCTTTTCAAGGCTAAAGCTATCTCATACCCTTGTTTTCCACTTGACTCATTTGAGATAAAACGCACTGGATCAAGATATTCCCTAGTTGGACCAGTCGTTACTAAAGCTTTAAATTTTTTATTTTTTACAATGTTCTTTTTATAAAAATAATTTTTAATTTCCATATATATTTTTTCAGGACTTTGCATTTTACCTTTTCCAAATTCCCCACATGCCATTTGCCCTTCTGTAGGACCAAGAAATTTATAACCATAAGTAATAAGTTTTTTACAGTTTTCTTGAGTAGCTTTATGACTCCACATTCTAACGTTCATAGCCGGCACTAAAATAATATCTTTATTTGAAGCCAACAAAATTGTTGAAGCTAGATCTTCAGCTTTACCATGGCTTAGCTTGCTTATTATATTCGCTGTTGCAGGAACTACTAAAATCAAATCTGCCCATCTAGATAAAGCTATATGATCTATTTCAGCCTCGTTCTCCTTATCAAATAAATTTTCATAAACTTTCCCTCCTGATAATGAAACTAAAGATAATGGAGTTACAAATTGTTTGCCACTTCTCGTAAGAACAGTTTTGATTTCATAACCATCTTTTTTTAAAAATCTTAATAGATCCAATGACTTATAAGCAGATATTCCACCACCTATTATAATTAAAATTTTTCTATTTTTAGTTTTCATATAAGTAATTAAAATACTACAAATGTTATAATTACAATACCTAATATTGAGATTAAAATATTATTTCTGAAACTTTTTAACCTTAATTTTTCCATTTCGAGGGAGGTATTACTACTATTGGTCAGATTTAATTTGCCTTCTGCAATAAGCTGTAATGCATGATTTGCCTTGTCCATAAAATCAGGGAGATCAGGTATTCTTTTTAAAATTTCTCCAGAAGTATCAATTGCGCTAGTAATTGTTGCTTTTGGTCCTTTTAAACTTTCCAACCAATTTTCAAGAATTGGCTTTGAAACATTCCAGATATTTGTATCTGGATATAATTTTCTAGCAACTCCTTCAACAACAACCATTGTTTTTTGCAGTAATAAAAGTTGGGTTTGGGTTGCCATATTAAATTTTTCTGTGATTTCAAATAGCTGTGAAAGCAAATTACCTCCAGATATATCTTTAATATTTTGCCCAAATATGGGTTCACCAACAGACCTTAGCGCTTGAGCAAACTCCTCCTTTGAAGCGGACTTAGGAACTAACCCAGCTTGAAAATGAACTTCTGCTACTTTGACGTAATCTCTTTTTATAAAACCATAAAGAATTTCTGCTAAGTATTTCTTATTGTATTTGTCTAATCTTCCCATAATCCCGAAGTCTACTGGTACAATATTACCCTCATTATCTACAAATAAGTTTCCTTCATGCATATCAGCATGGAAAAATCCATCCCTAACTGCTTGTCTTAAAAAATGTTGAATTAAATTTTCTGCAATATTTTTTAAATCTATGTTTTTTTCTTTTAACGCGCGGTGATCTCTAATCGAAACCCCATCAACTTTATCTAAAGTTAAAACTTTTTTAGTTGTGTATTGCCAATAAATTTTTGGAACTTTAAAACCTTTATCATTTTTTGTATTTTCGAATAATTCATTTGCAGCTGCAGCCTCAAATCTTAAATCCATCTCAATATTAGTGATTTCTCTTAAAAGATGCACAACTTCTACAAGCTTAAGTCTTCTTGTCTTTTTTAAGAAAGTTTCAGTGATGTACGCAAACAACATCAAAGCATCTAATTCTTCATTAAAAACTTTTTCAATATTCGGCCTTAAAATTTTTATTGCGACTTCATTTTCTTTATCTTTAATCTTTATTTTAGCTAGATGAACTTGAGCGATTGAGGCTGCAGCTATTGGTTTAGAAATATTCAAAATATTGGAAAATTGACTATCACCCACCTCATTTTTTAATATTTCTTTTGCTTGATCAAAATCAAATGGAGGAAGTTTGTCTTGCAACTTTTCTAAGTCCTGAGCTAAATCGTTACCAATTATGTCTGGACGTGTAGCTAAAAATTGCCCTAATTTTATAAAGGTAGTACCCATCCCCTCAAAAGCATCACATAATTTTTCACCCGATGATCTAGTATGACTTATAATTTTTTTTTTTGACCCGAAAGATATAATGTCAAAAAAAATTTTTAACGTTAGTGGTAATTTATATAATTGGTTTATTGTATCTATTGCCCCTGAAGAAGACAATTTTCTTGCTATTTTAACTAATAAAATTAATCTTTTTACCATTATTTAATTTTCCAACCAGAATGTATTGCAGCTATGCCGTTTGTTAGGTTTCTATATTCTGCATTTGCAAAACCTGTATCAAGAATTTTATTTAAAAAATCCTCTTGGTTATAAAATTTTTTAATACTTTGTACTAAATATTTATATGGCATGTCATCACCTGCAATAAATTTTCCAACAGATGGTATTAACTTTGAATAATTCTCATATATAATTTTTAATATTTCATTTTCTACTTTTGAAAATTCTAAGCAAAAAAATCTTCCACCATTTTTTAAGACTCTATAAGCCTCATTTAAAGATTTATTTAAATTTGTAACATTTCTTATTCCAAAACTTATCGTATAAAAATCAAAAGTCTCATCTTCGAAGGGTAAATTTTCTGCTAATGACATTTCCCATTTTATATTATTAAAATCTTTCAATTTATTTTTTCCTTCTTGAAGCATTTTTTTATTTGGTTCGACACATACTATGTCACAACTATTATTTGTGTTTTCAGAACATAATTTTGCAATATCACCAGTACCGGAAGCAACGTCTATAATTTTATTATTTTTTTTTGGATTTATCCAAGAAACAAGACTTTTTTTCCACATTCTATGTGTACCAATTGACATAATATCATTCATCAAATCATATTTGTCGTAAACTTTATTGAAAACTTTTTCTACTAGTTTAGATTTGTCTTCATAATGCAAACTCATAATTAATTATATGCCAGAATTACCAGAAGTGGAAGTTGTTAAAAAGTCACTTAGAAAGACTATATACAATTTAACAATAAAAAATATAAAAATAACAAATAAATTCCTGAGATACAAAATTGATGAAAAATTAATGAAAAAAATGATAAAATCAAAAATCTCATCGGTCTTCAGAAGATCAAAATATATACTAATTAATTTAAACAATCGTTATACGATTTTGGTCCATTTAGGTATGACTGGAAAAATTATAATATCAGGTCCTAATAAGAATAAATATAAAACAAGTTTTTACTATGATTTATTGGACCATAAAACAATACATAATCATTTAATAATTGAATTTAGTAAAAATATTTTTCTTACTTATAATGATGTTAGAAAATTCGGCTTTGTAAAAATTTTAAAGACAAAAAATTTACAGTCTAGTTCTCATTTAAATATGCTTGGACCAGAGCCTCTGTCACAAAAATTTAACTTTAGTTACTTTAAAAAAAATACTAAAAAAAGAAAAGTTTATTTAAAGGATTTATTAATGAATCAAAGATTCATAGCGGGTTTAGGAAATATTTATGTAAATGAAGTCTTATTTTTAAGTAAAATTAGTCCTAAAGTTAGATCGAATAAAATTCCCTTAAAAAAAATTTATTTATTAGTCTCAAATATTAAAAAGATATTAAAAAAGGCAATTAGAGAAGGAGGTTCTTCAATCAAAAACTTCAATAATACCAAAGGCAAGAGTGGAAACTTCCAGCAATTTTTTAATGTCTATGGAAAACAGGGCAGTAATTGTTCTCGGTCAAATTGTATAGGCACAATTCAAAGAATATGGATATCCAAAAGATCAACTTTTTTTTGCGATATATGTCAAAAATAATAAGTTGACCGGCATTTATTCGGCATATATACAATCTTACAATCATGCCAAATACCAAATCTGCGATAAGAAGAGTAAGAAGAGTGAAAATTCAAACTTCTGTTAATAAGGTAAGAAAAAGTAAGTATAAATCAGCAGTAAAACATATGGAAAGTTTAATTAAAAAAGGAGAAAAAAAGAAAGTTAAAGAGTACTTTCCTAAGTTTCAATCAATTCTAATGCAGGTTGCTAAGAAGGGTGTAGTAGATAAAAAAACAGCCGCAAGAAAAATTTCAAAAATTTCAAAAAAAATTTCTTAAGATAAACAATTTTAAGTTGTTATAATTTTAGCTTATTTAGTTTCGTAAACAAAATATAGATTTAAATTTCTGTTATGGGTTGTAAATTGAAATTTCTATTGCCACGCTAAGTCTACAACCTAAATTGATTTTTTTTTTTAAAATTTAAAATAATTCTTGAAAGTTTTTTAAAAATAAGGTTTTTAAACTCTCAAGTTAATTTTAAATCATGAAAAATAAATTAATTAAACAAGAAAGCAATTTTGTTTCTGAAGAAGAAAAAACAATTAATTGGCCTGATTTACAGTCTGAATTTAAAAAAAATTTTGGCGACGAAATCTATAATAGTTGGTTAAAAAACATAACTCTTATCAAAGAGTTCAATGACTATCTAGTTTTAGGTGTGCCTACTAGATTTTTTAGGGATTGGATTGTCTCAAGATATTTAGATAAAATTTTGGAAATAGTCAAAAACTTCAAATTAAGTTTGAGTAGAATCGAATTCAAGATTATTGAAGAACAAAAAAATAACAAAGTTGATGAATTTAAATTAGAGGATTTTAACAAAGTAACTGAAATAAAAGACTCAATTTTAAATTATAATAGACTTAATCCAAATTTAAATTTTGAAAACTTTATTAAAGGAACAAGTAATGAAGTGGCTCTTTCTTATTCAAAAAAAGTATGCGAACACACATCTAGATATAATCCTTTATACATATATGGGGGAGTAGGACTTGGTAAAACGCACCTATTAAATGCAATAGGGTTAGAGTTACAATCATCTAAAGAAGTTATGTTTATTTCAGCTGAAAGATTCATGTACCATTTTATCAAGTCTATTAAAAAAAATGATATGGTTAATTTCAAAGATTTTTTCAGAAAATCCTCGGTTTTCATAATAGATGATATACAATTTATTAGAGGGAAAGAAAGTCTACAAGAAGAATTCTTTCACACATTTAATAGCCTTTTAGAGCAAGGAGCCCAGATTATTATTTCTGCTGATAGGCCACCTTTAAAACTTGATAGGGTTCAGGAAAGAATAAAATCTAGGTTATCAGGAGGTTTAATAATTGATATTGATGTTCCAGATTTAGATTTAAAAAGAAATATAATTACTAATAGAATAAACCATATTCAAAAACAGTTTAAAGAACATATTAATATATCTGAAGAAGTAGTGAATTTTATTGCTTCTGAAGCAAAAACTAATATTAGGGAATTAATTGGAGTTTTAAACAGGGTAATTGCATTTAGTCGTCTTCATAAGAGGATCTTAAATATAAACGACTGTAAAAATATTCTTAAAGATGTTTTTAATCAGGCCAAGATAGTTACTGTCGATAAAATTCAAAATACAGTTTCAAATTATTTTAACATTTCGTTAAACGATATGCTTTCGCAAAGAAGATCGCGACCACTTGCTAGACCAAGGCAAATCGCAATGTTTCTTGCTAAAAGACTGACAACTAGATCCTTACCTGAAATCGGCAGAAGGTTTGCAAATAGAGATCATACAACTGTAATTCATGCAGTGAAAACTATTACAAGATTGTCTGAAAAGGATGAGGAAATGAAAAAAAATCTTGTTCAGATTAAAAGCCTTTTGTTAGAGAATTAATACTGATGCAATTTGATATTAATAGAGATTTACTGCTTAAATCATTAAATTTTGTCCAAGGAGTTGTAGAAAAAAAAAATACGTTACCTATTCTTTCTAATGTATTACTAAATTGTAAAAATAATAAGCTAGAGATAATAGCGACGGATTTGGACATAGTTTTTTACGATGAGATATCAGAATTAAAAGTTGTTGAAGATGGAAATACGACAACTTCTGCAAACGTACTTTTTGATATATTAAGGAAAATCCCTTCAGGCACCGAAATAAATTTTAACTTAAAAGGCGAAAATAAATTAAGTTTAAAATCAAAAAATTCTGATTTTAACTTATTATGTCTCCCTTCAAGTAATTTCCCGACTTTTGACGATAAATTTGAGAATGAAAAAATGGGTATAGAAAAAAAAAAATTTTCTTTCTTTACTGAATAAAACAAAAATATCTATTTCTAATGACGATACAAGACATTACCTTAATGGAATATATCTTCATGCAACAGAGTTAAATAAAAATACGTTTTTAACAGGTGTAGCAACCGACAGTCATAGACTTTCTTCTAGTAGTATAGCAATTGATAATATAAAAAATTTTGCCTCAATTATTATTCCCCGAAAAACAGTCTTTCAGCTATGTTCACTTTTAGAAAATGTTGATGAAAAATTGTTTATTCAAACAAGTTCAAATAAAATTAAATTTTCATTAGGTAAAATAAATTTAATTTCAAAAGTAATAGATGGAAAATTCCCTGATTATCAAAAGGTAGTGCCGAAAGAAAATACAAAAACATTAATAGTTTCCTCTGCCGACTTTATTAATTCAGTAGAGAGAGTTGCATCTGTTTCAATTGATAGAAAAGAAGGGGTTAAGTTGGAACTAAGTAGAGATAAACTTAAATTATCAGTAAATAGCACTAACTCCGGTGACGGGAATGAAGTAGTGGATGCTAATTATGATGGAGAAGACTTTGCTATTGGATTTAATTCAAAATATTTAATCGATATAGCGTCTGAAATCGAAGATAAAAATTTAACATTCAAGCTAAAGAACTCTACTTCACCAGTTCTTGTGTTTGACAACTCAGATAAAAACAGTTTTTACGTAATAATGCCGATGAAAATTTAAAAGACACTTTATAACTTTTTTTTTTAAAAAAGGATCTAAAATCGTTGGTAATTCATATTTATAGAAGGGCAAGCTGACAGCGGATTGTATATTGCTTACAAAAAATGATATAAAATTGAAATTTTAAAAATTAAATGTCAAAACAATCTCAACAAAATAAAAAAAACGACTATAGTGCTTCATCAATAAAAGTTCTTAAGGGTTTAGATGCTGTAAGAAAAAGACCTGGAATGTATATAGGTGACACAGACGACGGTACCGGTCTACATCACATGGTCTTTGAGGTTCTAGATAACTCAATAGACGAAGCTCTTGGAGGACACTGTAAAAATATTTCTGTTTTAATTAATTCAAATAATACAATAACAGTTGAAGATGATGGAAGAGGAATACCTATTGATATGCATAAAGGTGAAAAGATGTCTGCGGCAGAAGTTATAATGACCCAACTTCATGCTGGTGGAAAATTTGATCATGATTCTTATAAAGTTTCGGGCGGACTTCATGGTGTCGGTGTATCTGTAGTAAATGCACTTTCTGAAAAACTTGAATTAAGAATCTTCAGAGATGGTGTTGAGTATTTTATAGAGTTTGAAAACGGCAAATCATTAAAACCGCTTAAAAAGATAGGTAAATCCTCAAAAAGGGGGACCAACATTACTTTTTTACCATCTAAAGAAATCTTTTCATCAATAAAATTTAGCTCTTCAGTATTACAAAAAAGAATGAGGGAGTTAGCATTTTTAAATAGAGGAATAAGCCTGACTTTAATTGATAAGACATCTTCAAAGCCAAAAAAATATGAAAATAAATTTGACGGAGGTATCTTAGAATTTGTTCAATTTATTAATCAAAAAAAACCTATTTTAGAGAACAAAAATGAAAAAACAGTATTTAAAAAACCAATTTATATTTCAGCAAATAAAGATGATGTAAGTGTAGAATGCTCTTTAGAGTGGAATGCTGGCTATTCTGAAGAGGTAATGGCTTTTACAAATAATATCCATCAAAAAGATGGGGGGACTCATTTATTAGGATTTAGAAGTGCATTAACAAGAGTAATTAATAAATATTCAAATGAGTATAATAAGAAAAATAAATTATCCCTGACTGGAGAAGATATTAAAGAGGGTTTAACCGTCGTACTTTCTATTAAAATGCCTGATCCTAAATTTTCATCTCAAACTAAAGATAAGCTAGTTTCATCTGAAATACGTCTTATTGTTGAAAGTATAATTAATGACAAAATATCTATGTGGTTCGATCAAAATCCCTCAACTATTAGAAATGTTCTGGAAAAAATTACTCAAGCAGCTGTTGCAAGAGATGTTGCTAGAAAAGCTAGAGACAATATTCGAAGAAAGGGAAGTTTTGAAATAACAGGGCTACCTGGGAAACTTGCTGATTGTCAAATTTCCAAAAAGGAGGGAACCGAACTTTATATTGTCGAGGGTGATTCTGCGGGAGGCTCAGCTAAACAAGGAAGAAATAGAGAGTTTCAAGCTGTTTTACCCCTGAGAGGTAAAATACTTAATACCTATGTAAATACAAATGGTAGGAATGCTGGAAAAACAGCTGAAAATGAAACAAAAGCACTTTCCAAAATGATGTCTTCCAGTGAAATTGTAACTTTAATTAACGCATTAGGAACGGGTTCAAAAGACTTTGATATTGAAAATTTAAGATACGAGAAAATTATAATCATGACTGATGCTGATGTAGATGGTTCTCACATTAGGACTTTACTTTTAACTTTTTTTAATAATCATCCATTCAATCAACTAATAGAAAACGGCAATTTATATTTAGCACAACCTCCATTGTTTAAGATAACGAAAAATAACAAAAGTTTTTATATGAAGGATGAAAAGGATTTAGAAAATTACATTATTAAAAATTCTAACGCTAAAGAAAAAAAAGGAAAATTAACAACTAAAGAAATAAATAAAATTTTGGAACAAGAAAAACAAAAATTCACAATCCAAAGATTTAAAGGTCTAGGAGAAATGAACCCAGAAGAGCTATGGCAAACTACTTTAAATCCAGATAATAGAAATTTATTAAAAGTACAATATTCTAATGGCACTAAAGAAAAGTCTAAAGAAGATCAAAAAATAATAAGTATTTTAATGGGCGATGAAGTTGCTCCTAGGAGAGATTTTATAACAAGCAACGCACTTGATGTAGCTAATTTAGATATATAAACTCTATGGATTTCGCTACTATTTTCAGGTTAGAGGAAAACCTAAACTTAGATAAAAAAACGTTAGTAATTCTAAGATGGATCGCTATTTTTGGTCAAGTTTTTTCAGTTAATTTAGTTTATTTTTTTCTTGATTTAAATTTTCCAGTTTTACTTTGCCACATAGTTATAGCAATAGGGTTTTTTACAAACCTTTATTTACAATTTGGTCTTAAAGCAACTTTACTCAAAGACTCATATTCAAGATCATTTCTGATTTATGATATCATTCAATTAAGTTTTTTGTTATTTTTAACAGGGGGCATATTTAACCCGTTTGCTATTCTTTTAATAGTTCCTACAATTGTTTCCTCTACTTTTTTAAGTATGGGAAGCACTATTATACTTGGATCATTAACAATCATCTTACTGTTTGTACTTACATTTTTTAAAATGCCTTTACCTGGAATGGAAGAATATGTTCTTTCATTTCCAAACTATTATGTAACTGGAATATTAATTTCATTAATAATTGGTCTTATATTTTTAAGTTATTTTGGCATCAGATTTGCTGGAGAAACAAAAAAAAGATCTGACGCACTTAATAAACTTCAACAAATATTGGCCAAAGAGTATGAACTAGAGTCTTTAGGAGGACAAGCCGCTGCCGCTGCCCACTCACTTGGTACACCGCTGGCTACCATCTCCGTGGTTTCTAAGGAGATGAGAAAAGAGGTTGGTGACAAATCCAAACTCACAAAAGATATAGATTTACTCATTAGCCAAACAAAGAGATGTAGTGAAATTTTAAAAAATATTTCTCAAAAAAAAATTATAAGCGATGAATTTTTAAGCTCTATGAGTTTTGAAGATCTACTAGAAGAAATAATAAAATCTTTCAAAGAGTCCTCGGAAAAAATCATAAAATTAAACACTGTTAAAGATATAAATAAAATAGACATTAAGAGAAACCCAGAACTTATTTACGGCTTAAGAAACTTTATTGGAAATGCAGTAAAATTTGCAAATCAAGAAATAATTATATCAATAGTTAGTAATAATATTAACTTATATATACTTATCGATGATGATGGCCCAGGTTTTCCTGAAGATATTATTAAAGCTCTAGGTGAACCTTATATAAAATCTAGATCAAAATTTTCTAAAAATAATGCAGGATTGGGTCTTGGAACTTTTTTAGGCAAAACTTTATTAGAAAGAAAATCAGCAGTAATATCTTTTGAAAACGGTGGTATTCTAAATGGCGCTAGAGTGAAAATTAAGTGGACAGTTAACGATTTGATTACTTCTTCTTAGGCTCAAATACATAAGATATCATTTTATAAGCAAGTTTTGCCACTAAAAAATTGCATGAATTGAAGTTTTTTATAGGCGCAAGTTCATTTATGTCTGCACCTACTACATTAGAAACTGAGCATACGTTTTTTATAATAGGCATCACATCATCCCAAAACATTCCACCTGGTTCTGGTGTGCCTGTTGCCGGCATTAAACTTGAGTCAAAACCGTCAACATCAAATGTGATATAAACATTCTTATTTTTGAAAATTCTACGAATTTCAGAAATTTTCCAATTGTTTTTTTTATTACCCCAAAAAATTTTAATTCTTTTTCTATTATTATTATAAAAAACCATTTCTTCTTTGGACAAATTTCTAATGCCAAACGATATAACTTTAACATTCTTAAAGTCTAGACATCTTCTAATAGCTGTCGCATGTGAGTATTTTTCTCCATCGTACTTCTCCCTTAAATCTGCATGAGCATCAAAATGGAGAATATAAAGGTTTTTATATCTTTTCACGAACGGCCTAATTGATCCACTAGTTATAGAATGCTCACCACCTAATACAAGTGGGAATAATTTTTTTGAGAGAACCTGTTCAATTAAATTTGCTATTTGAGACATCGCAGACGTAATTTGATTTTTGACTCTAAAAGGTTTTAAAGTTTTAATACCTATATTTTTAAAAGTCTCTTTATTAAGTTCTTCGTCAAATAATTCAACCTGATGAGAGGCTTTAATAATTTCCTTTGGTGCATTTTTAGTTCCACCACCGTATGATACAGTTTTTTCTAACCCAAATGGGACAACAACAACTTTACTTTTGATTTTTGTATTGGCTTCATATCCTAAGAAACCATCTTTTTGTTTTAGAAATTTCATTTTATTTAAATATTTTGGAAAATTCTCTTTTTTCTCTTTTTTTCCAATTTTGTCTATGAAAAGCATCGCTTGCAATTAACGGTAATACGCTGGTTGCTTCAGCAAATACCATTTGCTCTTTAGATGTATCAACTTTGCCCCAAGAACTTGCTTCCTTGAGGGTTGAGCTGCTGCAAGCACCATCTCGAGTATCAGCAACAGTTATTTGAATAGCATACTTATGCATATCTACTTTCTTACCCAGCAGCTCTGCACACACAACTGTGTCTTGTATAAAGTTTTTTGGCACTCCCCCGCCGACCATGAGAAGACCAGATTGTTTAGATCTGAGTTTAATTTCTGTTAATTCTCGAAATTCTCTTATGGAGTCTATGGTAAGGTGACTTCTTGGATTTTGTTCCTGATGCATCACTAATCCAAAACCGGCCGAACTATCTGTGAATGCCGGGCAAAAAATTGGGACATTATTATCATAAGCAGTTTCGATTAAAGAACCTTTCTTTTTTGAATTTTCTTTTAAATACTTGCCCATTTCACAAATAAATTCTCTAGATGTATAAGTTTTAGGTTCTAAAGAATTTGCAATGTCACATATCTTTTGATCACAGGCTTGGAGCTCTTCCTCATCAATATATGTATCATATATTCTATCAACATAGTTTTCTCTTAATTTAGTGTCATTTTCAAATTGTGAGCCTTGGTAATGTTTGAAACCTAAAGCTTCAAAAAAATCCATATCCACAATAGAAGCCCCTGTAGCGACAATAGCATCTATCATGTTGTATTTTACTAAATCAGAATATAATTTCATACAACCACCCGCTGAAGTAGAACCTGCTAAGGTCAAAAAAATAGAACAAGATTTGTCCTCAATCATTTCATTAAATATTTTCGAAGCATTAGCTGTATCTCTTGAAGTAAAGGACATTTTACTCATAGACTCGATTATTTCTCGAGAGTCAAATTTTGTTATATCAATATGTTCGACAGGTTTGTTTAGAAATGATTTTTTGTTATGTCCCGCAGCAGGACTATTTTTTTTATTCATTAAGCTACTAAGTAATTAAATTTACCAGTATCGTCGTATAATGACATTATTGGTTTATCATTGACCTCAACAATAGTGTTTGAATAAAAACCATTAAATTTAGTTCTAAAAGTAAGTCCGTAAGCTCCTAATTGTCCTAATTCGATATAGTCACCCTCTTTAATGTTATTAGGTAATAAAAAAGGTCCTTTCATATAATCTAAACTATCACAGGTTGGACCGTAAAATTGGAAAGCTGTTATTTTTTTTGATTGAATTCTTCCATTAGTAATCAATCTTGTTGGTAATATAAAATTAGGTACACCAGCATCAAATAAAGATCCATAAGTTCCGTCGTTAATGTAAAGCTTATTTTTTTTTCTTAGATTAACTCGTACAACAGTAGATCCACTTTCAGCCACTATTGCTCTTCCAGGTTCACAAATAATTTCTGGCATTTTTTCAAGTTTTAATTGATTTATACCTTTTTTGATTTCTTCAAAATAATTTTCTAAAGGCTCAGGTTTTAAATCAGGATAAAGAGAGGGAAATCCTCCTCCAACGTTAATAGTATCAGGTATAATTTTTGTTTTTTTGATTATATTTGAAATTTCTCTTAATCCTTTTGAAAAAGAAATCTTATGCATACATTGAGAACCTACGTGAAAACTTATACCTAATTTTTTTGCATGTTGCTTACAAAGTCTCACTAAACCTAAAGCCTCTCCTGTTAAAGCACCAAACTTTCTTGACAGGTCTAATTCTGCATGCTCATTTGATACTGTAATTCTTACGAATAAATTTAAGTCTTTTGCATTTTTTGTTGAGTCTAATATTTTCATTAATTCTTCTTTAGTATCTAAAGAAAAATCTTTTACACTGTAATCAAAATATGCTGATGTAATGTCCTCCCTACTTTTGATAGGGTGCATAAAGTATAATTTGGACTTAGGGCTAAGTTTTCTTAAAAGTTTAATCTCATTGATCGACGCAACATCGAATCTCTCCACTCCATTTTTTATTATATGTTTAAGAACATATTCATTTGGATTGGTCTTAACAGCATATAATATTTTACCTGGAAACTTGTCTCTAAAGACTTTAATTGAATTTTTTATGGTATCTGGGCGTATACAGTATACAGGATTTACTGGTTTAAGTTTGTTAACTAGTTCGTTAACGCTACTAAATTTTTCCATTTCATGTGTCCCCCATTAATTAACAC
>MDSV01079954.1_pt1 | contig 13568 bp, 10 predicted proteins | sample 810851 | NCBI WGS metagenome assembly MDSV01 (sample SAMN05326640, study PRJNA326480) | marine metagenome | isolation source: seawater | place: Atlantic Ocean: North East | collected 2012 | reverse complement strand
GGATCTTCGATGGCCGGCTTGCCATTGCGTTTGGTACGGCGAGCCAGCTCGACAACGTCATCAATACTGAGATCCATCATCGCAAGTCCGCCGGCCTGACCGCCTGCAGCACCCCGTTCGTACATCAAAGTGGCCATGGCGACTTTCCAACCGTCACCTTCCTTGCCGATCATGCAGGAGGCGGGAATGCGTGCGTCGTTGAAAAACGTTTGGCAGAAACCGTATTCGCCGGTGAGCTTTTTGATCGGGCGCGGCTCAATGCCTTCGGTCTGCATTGGTGCCAGAAAGAAACTCAGCCCTGCATACTTGTTGGGGCCATCCGTTGAGGTGCGGGCAATCAAAATCATGTACTTCGCATAAGACCCCAAACTGGTCCAGATCTTAGAGCCGTTGATCACATACTCATCGCCATCTTTTATTGCCTTACATTGGGCACTGCCCAAATCGGATCCGTGGTCAGGCTCGGAAAAACCCTGACACCAAATATCTTCGGCACTCAAGATACCCTTGATGTATCGGCTCTTTTCTTCTTGGGAGCCCATGGCAAGAATCAGCGGCCCAGCCCAGTTCAGACCAATCGTGTTTGGTAGAAACGGCACCCGATGCTTGGCCATCGCCTTTGTGGCGATGTCCTGAAACACCTGATCCATACCCAGCCCACCAAATTCCTTTGGCCAAGACATACCAACGTAGCCGTTCTCATACACCTTTTGCTGCCAGTTGCGCAAAAACTCGAACTGTTGATCGGTCCCGACCTCCATAAAAGTCTCGGGCAAGATGAATCCCGGATTCGCGGGTTTATTCTCAGCAAACCAGCGATCGGCCTGTTCCTCAAACTCTGCGATTTCCGCCTGCGTAACGCTCATATTCGATCCCCTTTTGATGTTGTTCTTTGCAGCGCTGAACCTGCGCGAGCGCGTCAGCTCGCCGAGTCCGCGCGAAGTGCCAGCAGAGGCGTAACCATTTCGATCCACTTGCTGACGTAACTCAGGGTCTCCTCAGGTGACACCCCATATTGTTCTTGAATAAGCAAACCGCGCATGAAGCTGCGTGTCATATTCAGCAGCATCACCACCTCTGCATCACCCAACTGCGACGTCAGTTCCGTGTTTGCGCTTTGATAAATATCCAGTGACTGCTGATCCAGGTTTTTTCCCCACGCCAGCAGTTCAGCCGAAATACGCAGGCGCAGCTTGCCATCGATACGCGCCGCATTCAGCACCTCAAGCAGTGCCCGATAAGCAGACGTATTGATTAGGCGCTGCCACGCATTCATGAGCGCGCTTTCGACATTTTCGTAGCGCTGACTGGCGCTGGACACCGTACGCATCAATAGGTGTTCGACCGTTGCGGCAATCAGTTCTTCCTTGGTCGGAAAATGGTATTGCACGGCGCCTTTGGAAAAACCAGCGTCCTGGGCCACACCGGCGATCGTCGTCTCGGCATAGCCAACCTTTGCCAGCAGGCCAATCGCCGCGTTGCAGATACTCTCGCGAGCGCGAGCACTCTTCAGTTGTTGCAGTCCCTGTTCCGCAGCCACACGTTCCCCCTTTTCTCAGTCTTAAACGCTACCACAAAAAAACCTTACGGCTGGCTTTTTATTCTGCTAGTTTTAGGGCATTGGGAAATTTTGCGTGAGACGTTAGGGGAGTCAGCATGCCGATCTTAGAATCAAAATTGGATACTCGATCCGCGGTATTCAGTACGAACAAAAGCGATATGTTGGAAACCTTGGCCCAGCTACAGGACCTCTACGACGAGGCTGCTGAAGGCGGCGGTGAAGAGGCCGTCGCGCGTATTCGCAAACGCGGCAAAATGCCGATTCGCGAACGTATCTCTCATGTCCTGGACCAAGATTCTCCGTTTATGGAAATCAGTCCCTTGGCCGCCTGGCGCTCACCGTATGACATTGGCTCAGGCTTCGTGGTCGGCATTGGCGTCATCGAAGGCGTGGAATGCGTCATCCTTGGCCATGATCCCTCGGTACGTGCGGGTGCCTTTAATCCGTTCAACGCAAAGAAATTGATGCGCGGACTGGAGATCGCCAGAGAAAACCGTATGCCCTACGTCCAGTTTGTGGAGAGCGCCGGTGCCGATTTGCGCGGTGCCAGCGGCGAGGGACAAGGAGACCCCAGCGTCGAAGCAGAGGCCGATCTTCAGCGCGATATCGAGCATTTTGCCGAATCTGGGCGGCTATTTTACGAGATATCGGAACTGTCTAAGCTGCGTATACCGACGGTATCGGTCATTTTTGGGGCGGCGACAGCTGGGGGGGCCTACCAGCCGGGCATGAGCGACTACAACATCATGGTGAAAAATCAGGCCATGGTGTCCTTGGGCGGCCCACCACTGGTCAAGATGGCAACCGGTGAGGATGCCGACGCCGAGAGCCTTGGTGGTGCGGACATGCACACGCAAATTTCAGGACTTGGCGACTATCTTGCACAAAACGAAATGGACGGCATTCGCATTTGCCGAGAAGTCGTCTCCCACCTGAACTGGCGCAAGCTGGGGCCCGAGCCCAAGAGCAACTTCGCAGAACCCGAGCACGATCCTGAGGACCTGCTGGGCATGGTGTCTAAGGACCTGAAGAGTCCATTAGACATTCGCGAAGTCATCATACGCATTGTCGACGGTTCACTGTTTGAGGAGTTTAAACCGCTATACGGCCCGTCGGTGGTCTGCGGCTGGGCGTCAATTCACGGTTATCCGATTGGTATTTTAGGTAATAACGGTGCGCTATTTTCCGAGTCAGCCGAAAAAGCCGCTCAATTCATACAGCTGTGCAATCAAATCGACGTGCCACTGCTGTTTCTGCACAACATTACCGGTTTCATCGTCGGCACCGACTTCGAACAAGGGGGCATTACCAAGAACGGCTCAAAAATGGTCAATGCCGTAGCCAACTCCACGGTGCCGCACATTACCGTTATCGTTGGTGCCTCCTATGGCGCGGGCAACTACGGCATGAGCGGACGTGCCTTTGGTACCAAGTTCACCTACATATGGCCCCACTCCAAAATCGCGGTGATGGGACCGGCCGTGATGGCCGGCGTGATGACCATTGTCGGCAAAGGTGCGGCAGCCCGCCGAGGCATTGAATTCGATGAGGAGGCCGATGCCCAACGCGCGGCGTTTGCCGAACACTGGGCGGAAGAACGGTCCAAGGGCCTGTACGCCACCTCCAGAGTATCCGACGACGGCATGATCGATCCTCGGGACACCCGCAATGTCGTCGCCATGTCGCTATCGGCATGTCACAACAACACCGTCAAAGGCACCAAGGAGTACGGCACATGGCGCATGTAATTCAACCAATCAGCCGACTACTGGTCGCAAACCGCGGGGAAATTGCACGGCGCATCAATCGCACTGCACGAGCCATGGGCATCAGTACCGTTGCCATTTATGCCGATGGTGATGCTAACGCGCCCTTTGTTCTGGAAGCAGACACGGCCATCGCGCTCGGCGGTAAAAGCACCGGCGAAACCTATCTGGACGTCGCTAAAGTACTGGATGCAGCCAAGCGTAGTGGTGCAGATGCCATACACCCCGGCTATGGCTTCCTATCGGAAAACCAAGCATTCGCGCAGGCGGTCATCGATGCCGGTGTGAAATGGCTGGGGCCTTCACCGGAGGTCATTGGCCTGATGGGCGACAAACTCTCTGCCAAGCGACTGATGGACGAGGCTGGGGTACCCACACTACCCGGTGTCGAAATCACCGAAGCAACCGACATCGTCGCTGCGGCTGCGGACATCGGTTATCCGGTGCTTGTCAAAGCGTCGGCAGGTGGCGGTGGTCGCGGTATGCGAGTCGTTGAGGCGGAAGCCGACTTGCTGTCTGCGGTCGAGAGTGCCAAACGCGAGGCAGGCACGTCTTTTGGCGACGACACGGTCTTTTTGGAAAAATGGCTGGCGACGTCTCGGCACATCGAAATCCAGATACTTGGTGATCACCATGGCAATCTGGTGCACTGCTACGAGCGAGAATGCTCGATTCAGCGCCGTCATCAAAAAATCATTGAGGAAGCACCCTCGCCTGCCGTCGATGACGCCCTGCGCTCCCGCATGGGAGATGCCGCCATCGCCGCGGCACGCAAGTTGGGTTATGCGTCGGCCGGCACCGTTGAGTTCCTGCTGGGCGATGATGACGACTTCTATTTCTTGGAGGTGAACGCTCGGTTACAGGTAGAGCACCCGGTAACCGAAGAAATCATTGGCAAGGACTTAGTGCGCGAACAGATTCGGGTGGCCGAGGGTGAGACGCTGTCGTTCACTCAACAAGACATATCCATCAACGGTCACGCCATCGAAGCGCGCCTCTACGCCGAAAACCCCGCCAAAGGATTTCTGCCGTCGCCGGGGCCAATATTGGTCTGGAAACCCGCCACCGCAGGCGGTGCGCGCTTCGATTCCGGTGTTGAGGCTGGCAGCGAAATCAGCACCCAGTTTGATCCGATGATTGCCAAAGTCATTGTCCACGCGCCCACGCGTCGCGAGGCCGCCGGTCGTCTGGCCAGAGCTCTGGAAACCACAGCAATCGCTGGGCTGAACACCAACAGGGACTTTTTGGTCACCACGTTGCGGACACCAGAATACCTGGCCGGCGACACCACCACAGATTTCATTGAACGAGTAAAACCCGCATTGCAGCGTCCATTGGCGCGATCCGAATGCGTGCAAACGGCTATCGCTGTGGCCATGGAGGCGCAGGCGGCTCGTCGTGCAGCCGCCCCGGTGCTGAGGACATTACCCAGCGGTTGGCGTAACTCCACCATGCCAATGCAGTCGGTAACCTATCTGATTGGCAAAGAAGAAATCACGCTGGCCTATCAAAACCAACGCGATGGTAGCTTCAAAGTGATCTGCGATGACTTAACCCACGCAGTGACGATTCATCAGGCCGGAGACGGGGCTGTCGACATCGCTCTGGACGGACAGCGCGTGCAGTGTGATGTGCAACAACACGGCAGCCAATGGCTGGTACACGGGGACGGCGGCGATCTTGTGCTGAACGAGGCCCCCCGCTATCCCGACCCGCGAGGCACCGATACCGGCGGCGGTCTGACCGCACCCATGCCAGGAGCCGTTTTGGCAACGGAAATCAGCGCCGGAGCCAAGGTCAGCAAGGGCGACCTGCTGGTCATCTTGGAGGCCATGAAAATGGAACACCGTATCGTCGCGCCACGAGACGGCGTCGTCGAGCAAGTACATGTCAGCGTGGGTGATCAGGTCGATAACGCCCAGTTGCTGGTCACCCTGACTGAAGAGGAATCACCATGAGCGGAACCGAAGCCACCCTATATGAAATCCGTCATGGAGCAGCGTGGATCACACTGAACCGACCGGAAAATCGCAATGCGCTGTCGGCAATTTTGGTGACGGAGCTATACGATCATTTAATGGCATCGAATGCGAACGACGACGTGCGCTGCATCGTCATAACGGGCAACGGCCCAGCGTTTTGCGCAGGAGCCGATCTCAAGAGCCCGCCCGGCCAACTGTCCGAAGGCACTGACCGTGCGGTGCCCTACCACGAGGTGCTCACCGCCATGTTGGAGAGTCCCAAGCCAGTAATCGCGGCAGTCAATGGGGCCGCCTTTGCCGGCGGTCTTGGGCTTGTGGGCGCTTCAGACATTGTGGTTACCCGTACCGATGTGCAGATGAGTTTCAGCGAGGTACGCATTGGCGTCATACCCGCGATCATTTCCGTGGTGTGTATGCCCAAACTCGGCGCGCACCACGGCATGAAACTGTTTTTGACCGGCGAGCGATTCGATGGTCAACAGGCGGTGCATATGGGCCTAGCGCATATCTCCGTGCCCGAGGATCAATTGGTTAGCACGGTAGAAGAACAAATCGCCATGATTAACTTGGGCGGGCCGATTGCGGTGCAGGAATGCAAAAAACTGGCGCGTCGCGTACCGCAACTTTCCATTGAAGAGGGATTTAAAGAGACCGCTGAATGGAGCGCACGCATGTTCCGTTCCGCAGAAGGAGCCGAGGGGATGGCTTCGTTCCGCGAAAAGCGTAAACCCAATTGGATCAAAGACTAACGGAGACCTGTGCGTTTGCGCACTGAGAGGGGGAACTTATGAAAGATGTCATACGCATTGGCAACTGCAGCGGATTTTATGGTGATCGGTTAGATGCCGCGCGAGAAATGGTCGAGGGTGGTCCGATTGACGTGTTAACCGGTGACTATCTTGCCGAGTTAACCATGTCGATTCTGTACAACCAGAAACAATCTCGGGGAGAAGACACCGGCTACGTCGGTACGTTTCTCAAACAGGTCAAAGATATTGCAAAGCTGTGCGCTAACAAAAACATAAAAATCGTCAGCAACGCTGGCGGCCTGAACCCCAAGAGCATGGCCGCCGAGATTGAAAACATCCTCTCCGAGCTTGGGCTCGAGCTGAAAGTTGCCTATATCGATGGGGATAACCTGCTCGAAGACCTCAACGCTCTGCAAGCGGATGGCGAAACCTTTACCAACCTAGACACTCAAGAAGTTCTGGCGAACTCCGATCAGAACGCTCTTACCGCCAACGCATACCTGGGGGGCTGGGGGATCAAGGAGGCCTTGGATCAAGGCGCGGATATTGTCATTTGCCCACGTGTGACTGATGCAGCGGTAGTCATCGGCCCAGCGGCTTGGAAGTTTAATTGGCAACGCGATGACTATGACGCGCTGGCCGGCGCGCTGGCAGCAGGACATATCATTGAGTGCGGAGCCCAATGCTGCGGCGGTAACTACGCATTTTTTGAGGAAGTGCCAAGCTTTCGCAATGTTGGCTATCCCATCGCGGAAATTGAAGCAGACGGCAATTTCACCATTACCAAACACCCAGGCACCGGCGGGCTGATTTCTGAAGGCACGGTCAAGGCCCAACTTCTGTATGAGATATCAACCCCTGCCTATTACAACCCGGATGTGATTGCACACTTCGATACCATGGCCATTGAGCAGGTCGGCGACGATCGCGTCTATGTCAGTGGTTGCCGCGGCAGCAGCCCCCCTCCAACCCACAAAGTTTGCTTTAACACCCAAGGCCCCTACAAACAGTCCATGGAGGTGCTTCTGACGGGCTTGGACATTGAAAAGAAAGCGGAGCTGTATCTCGACGCAGTCTTCCACAACCTCGGCGGTCGAGAACAATTTGACGACATCGATATTCAGCTGATTCGCAGTGATCACGAAGATCCGGCCAGCAATGAGGTAGCCCATGCGGCCCTCCGCGTGACCATCACCGGACAAGACCCGAACAAATTTGGGCGTATTTTTGCGGCCAAAACGACGGAACTGGGTCTGGCCTGTATTCCTGGCAACACCGGCCGCGGCGCGGCAGGGTTCAACGGCGGGCCGGCCATCATTCACTGGCCTGCGCTGATCAGCAGCCAACGGCTTACCGAGTGCGTGCACCTTGGTGGCAAAACAACCGAGGTGCTGCCAACTCAGCGGCTCGATCTGGACGAGATTTACTATCAGGAAGTACCGGTGAACATCGCCCCAGCGCCTCAGGGACCCACCGTACGCGTACCCTTTGGACGGCTGTTCGGCACGCGTTCGGGAGACAAAGGCGGCAACGCGAACTGTGGCGTTTGGGCGCTTACCGATGAAGCCTACAGCTTCCTCCACGAGTATCTGACCGTTGAAGAATTCAAACGCTTGGTACCCGATTTTGGACAGTACGAGGTTGAGCGCTACGACATGCCCAATTTGCGGGCCATGAACTTTTACATTAAGGGCGTACTGGGCACAGGCGCCGCGTCGAATCACCGCATCGACAAGCAAGCCAAAACCCTTGGCGAGTATCTGCGGGCAAAGTACATCGAGGTGCCAGAAATACTGGCAAAAGATATCGCTCAGGCCAGTTGACCCGTGCGAGCGCATGAACATCGCAGGGAATCGCTTGCTGCTGAGGATAAAAGAAGACCAGCAAGCGTAAAAAGTACGACATGATCAATCTGATCCGGCATATCCAGAAACTCGCTACTTTGGTACTGGTCGGTATCGGCTGCGCGACACCGTCCCTGACCAGCGCGGAATCTTGCGTATCCACCAACAACGCTACCAAGACCGTTTATTGGGGCGATCTGCACGTGCACACCAAGTATTCGCTGGACGCCTACGCCTTTGGAGCCACTGCAACACCCGCCGATGCCTACCGGTATGCCAAGGGCGAGCCCTTAACGCTAGCGAACGGTCGGACATCCCAAATCGATCGCCCATTGGATTTTGCAGCGGTTACCGATCATGCCGCTACCTTCGATCTTCTGTATTTGTGCACAGATCCCATGAACACCGACAACGACTACTGCCGCACGTTAAGAGAAGCCCGAGACAATCGGGACGGACGCACCTTGTTCAACGACTATCTGTTACCCATCGTCGGTGCCGCCGATCCTGCACCAGCCGCGATCTGCAACGACAAGCATTTTTCCTGCAGCAACGCCATGGCCAATCAATGGCAGCGCACCCAACGCGCCGCAAACGAGGCCAATGAGCCTTGTGCTTTCACCGCCTTGATTGGCTATGAGTGGACGGCGTCGCCGGGCGGTAGGCACTGGCATCGCAACGTTATTTTTCGCGGCAGCACCGTTACCGAACAGCCCATCGACTACGTGCGCTACCCAGAGGTGTCCATGCTTTGGCAACAGCTCGATGCCCAATGCAACGCCAAGGACGACTGCCATGTTCTGACCATACCGCACAACATCAATTGGGCAGACGGGGGACCAACCTTTGCGGTCGAAAGCGAAGACAGCACTCTGCGCACCCTGCGCGCAAAATTTGAGCGATTAGCGGAGATGCATCAAGAGAAGGGCAATAGCGAATGCATGCCCAAAGACCCAAACGCAGAAGCCGCCGACTGCGGCTTTGAGCGGGTGATTGAGAATGCGGCCAAAACGCGACTCAGCGGCCCCTCCAAATTATCAGCGGCGGACGCGTGGCAGCAGACACGCTCAAGCTATTACCGAACCTTGCTCGGCCGTGGCCTGCAAACCTATCAACGCAGCGAGGATAAGCAAAACCCGCTGATGCTCGGCGCTATCGCGTCTACCGACAATCACTTTGGCACCGCAGGCAGAGTTGCAGAGGCCGGTTATCGGGGCAGCATCTCGTCACTGTTCTCCACCGACGAACAGGTGCTGAACAATACCCAGTTCAATCCAGGCGGGTTGGTGGCCGTTTGGGCCAACCACAATACTCGAGGTGAGATCTTCGATGCCCTGCACCGCCGAGAAGCCTACGCCACCAGCGGCCCTAGAATTTCACTGCAATTTTCCGCTGGCCCGGTGAGCGCGTGTGCCGCGCATCCTAGGGTGCAAGAACACCATACGGCCATGGGCGGCACATTGCCGGCAGCCACTCGAGCAGGCGTGTATTTCACCGTCAGCGCACAGATGGATCAAACACCGTTGGCCAAACTTCAACTCGTCAAAGGCGAGCTCTGGGAGGGTGAACTGAAGGAAACCGTCTTCGATCTGTTCACTACGGAAGAGGGTCAAGCTCAGGCCTGCGTCGCTTGGCTCGACGAAGGCTTCAACCCCAACGCGCCAAGCTATTGGTATGCCCGCGCCAGCGAAGTTCCCACACCGCGTTGGAGCAAACTGTTGTGTGAATCATTGGGAAATTGTGGCGACTATCCAGAAGCCGACCGCATGATCGAAGAGCGCGCCTGGTCTTCGCCCATTTGGCATTTGCCCTAAGCAGAGATGAAGACCCAGAAAGGCACGAACACCTAGTCCACGTCTGGCTTCAAAGAATGACGGGCACTGGCAAAACGCTTGAGACCCAATTCCTGCTGAATTCCCTGAGCCATTGTTGAATCCATGTAATCAAAGGGTATGCCAATGGAATCGGCAATCCTGACCATACGCTGAAAATTCGCGGCTACGCCCGCAGCATCCACTAACACTGCGGGACCTGCAGCGGTAAGCAAGGCTTTGCGACTTTCCGCAATGATCTTCTCATCACGCAGAGCGATGCTTTCAGAAAAATGCATCAGCTCGGCACCGAATGCGATACCTGTCGCTGCACTGGCTTTATTTCCAACCACCCCTTGCAGGTCCACTTCGGTATCCGTCGTCATCGCGCTCGCACGGAGCATCATCGCGTGGGCAGAGGTTCAGTAAAAGCACTCGTTGACCGAAGACACTCGCCCGGCAATCAATTCCATCTGCATGCGGTTGATGGATCGGTTATCGTCTTGCACGAAGTTTTGCATCCCTTGCAGAGACAAGTACTGGGCACCTGCTATCTGCTGCCAACCACGCACCGCATCCGGCACCAAGGAAAGCGCCCGCACCACATTGGGAGCGGCGTCAGCAGACCACAGGTCGGCATATTTACCGGAGGCACCAGCAGCAGAAATCGTTGGCACAAAGCCCATATCGTCTACCAGCGCGCCGGGGCGCTCAAAGGACGGTTCACCCAACTTCGGCTCGGGAAGCGGCTGCAAAGGGATACCCAAGGCCCGATGGAACTCGTCGATACTGAAAACCGTGACAACGATACCGACCAGTTCCACATAGGCTTCTTTGCTCAAGCCGTTGGCTGCGTTGTCATCAACAAACGTTTGCGTGATGCGATTTTGGTCCGTGATGATTCGGTGCACGGCATCCACGACACGATCCGGTAACGGCCCCGAATTTTTATGCGTCCCATCGACTCCATAGGGCGAAAGACTTTGTTTGCGCAGAACACAGAACTCGCAGCTGAGCGCTTCGCGAGAGGCGTCAGCGATAGCCACACGCTGTGAGCCAGTCCACCAATTGCCGGGAGCGGACAAGGTATCCCAATAGGCCGAATATGCCTCGGGAATATCGCGTCTCACGGCAAAGTCTAAACCACTGAAATCAAAGGCTGTCATAGCATCACCTGTTTTCTCTGTTGTTGGCTTGCGCTCCTATCCGTGGCGGAAAACCGATTCAGTTCAGGCGAAAAGGTTAACGAGTTCGGGTTTGTGATCAGCGATTTCCTGCTGGGTCAGCCCGTTGAGCTCATACGGTAGCACTACCCAACGATCTGTCTCATGCAGAAAATAGTCAAGGTCTGTCGAGTCGCTCTTTGCGTGCTTCCAAAGCGCCGCCACTCGCACCTCGGCGGGCATATTTCGTCTGAGGCCTTTTTTAAGCTGCTGAACCACTGCACGGGTATGTCGCCCGCTACGATATACGTCGTCAACGATCAGCAACTTATCGTCCGCCGTCAGCGCCTCAAGGGCATAGCTCTTACCATGCACCCGAATATTTTCGGCACGAGCAATGGATTGCTCGTACTGGGGCCGCCCCCCGTAGGAGGTACGGATGGTCGTGTGATCTGCAGGCACCCCGAGATAGGCAAGGCACTCCTGTACCACCAGCGCTACGGTACTACCGCCACGCCACAGGCCGACAATAAACGTCGGTCGATAACCACTGGAATAAATCGCCTCACCCAGCCGGTAGGCGTCTAGGATCTGGGATCCCTCCGATACAAAAATTTTATCGCTTTGAGACTGACTCAATCTCTTTGAACCTCAAAACTCACGTACACTGCTCCTTTTATTTGAGTGGCCACTTCCAACTCATCGTTTTTATTTAGCCAAGTTGACCTGACATGACTGACAAGCTTTATCTCGACGCCGACCGACTGTTAAACGATTCCTTTCGGTTGGCAGACCAAGTCTATCGCAGCGGCTTCGAACCCACCTTCATTATGGCCCTTTGGCGAGGCGGCGCCCCTATCGGTCTGGCGGTGCAAGAATACTTCGCCTACCGCGAGATCGAAACCGATCACATTCTGGTTCGCACGAGTTCCTACCATGGAATCGACAATCAATCACGAGAAGTGCAAATCTACGGTTTGAATTACTTGGTCAAAAACCTTCAAGCCGAAGACCGCGTGCTCATTGTCGATGACGTGTACGACACCGGCCGCACCATCATCTCTATCATCGAGAGCATGCAAGACCGCCTGAAACTGAACATGCCCCAACAGGTTCGTGTCGCCGTGCCCTTCTACAAGCCTGCGCGCAACCAAACGGATCGAGAACCGGAATACTTCCTTTACGAAAGCGACGAGTGGCTCGTCTACCCCCACTCAGTGGAAGGCCTTTCCCCAGAGGAAATTCGCGAGCACAAGCCGGAAATCCACAAGATCCTCGCCGCGCACCTGTAAACCGTGGGCTCTGACCGCCCTAACCGGTAGTCGGGCAAAGTCTAAAAGCTCGACTCAAATTCGGCGAGGCGACTTTCCAACACCCACTGCAGCGACGCCTTGGGATTATCGACCAAAAACTCCGCGCAACGGGCCGAAACAGCCTCAGCACCCAGCGTTGCGGTTGAACAAGCGTCGACAGCCCGACCACTCAACGTGTTGTCGAACAACGGTTCGCCTGGCAAGAAACTGTACTGCAGGGCATTGCGTGACATACCTCGCAGCACCTCATAACCGAGATCGAAAGTCGTAACCGCCCGCTGATATTCGTGCGTCAGATCAATGCGCGATACGCCTTCATCATCGGTTGAGAGCGCCACCGGCACACCATACTGCAGGTAGACCGGTAAGGGATGATCCGCATCAGAGACCTCTAAAATGACATCGTTACTGGTGAGATTGATCTCGACCAGAATCTGCTGGGAGGCCATGGAGCGAAGCAGAGCGTCCATGTCTGGGGCGAAGGCGATATCAATACCATGCCCAATGCGTTTGGCTCCGGCTACGTGAATGGCTGCGTCGATGTGCCAGCCCAAATGCTCCGGCGGCACCAAGCCCAAGGTAAGCTCTCCAGCGTGCAGCGTGACCCCGGACCGCTGGTCGGGGAAATAGCTACCGATTTCGGCAATAAAGCCCATATGCTGTTTGTAATCTCGCAGGGCAACGGCGTGATCTTCTGGGGCAACGAAATTCAGCCCCACCACACGCTCGTCCGCGGCGATCAACTTGAACGCCAACAAAGTTTGGGCATACACCTGAATGGGCGACAGCGTTCTAATGACCTGACTCAGATATCGCACGGTGACCTGACAACCGTCTCCTTGTTCCGGTGCAACCGAATCACAGCCTTGGATCGCACGGCGTCGTGCGTCGATCTGGTCCATCTGAAGAATGACATCAGCGACAATCGCATCTACCGCAGCGTGGTCGATACGTTGACCATACTCCGCCTCCAGATCTCCATGAGTTTGCGCAAAAGCCGCCACCTCGAACATGCCCAAGCTTTGCATCAATTCCAGATACAAAATGTTCTGACTGGCCGCTCGACTACTCACTTCCGCCACCATATCGCCACGGCGACCAAAGGTTGCTGCGGTGAAACGCTCAAAAGTTGCAAAAAACTGATCGTGGCCCGAAACCTCTCGGCGCGAATAATTACGCACCGACAACGCGTCTACTAACGCCTCGATGCCGCCATTCGGCGTCATACGCGCAACGATATCCCGTACCGCCTGACCTTCGCCCGCGGGCTCGCAAGGCGGCAGCGTGATCACTCCGCTCAGACTTATGCACTTGCCGTCTTCAGCTGCCCAGCGCAAATAGGACTCGGCATAGACGGCGCCCGACAGATGGTTATGCAG
>MDSV01121312.1_pt1 | contig 13570 bp, 13 predicted proteins | sample 810851 | NCBI WGS metagenome assembly MDSV01 (sample SAMN05326640, study PRJNA326480) | marine metagenome | isolation source: seawater | place: Atlantic Ocean: North East | collected 2012 | reverse complement strand
TAAAGATTTTATTCCTCCGCCAACAGCAAATGGCATATTGGATTCTTCACTTACTTTTTTAACAAAATCTAAAGAAATTAATCTATTTTCTTTGCTTGCATTAACATCTAAAAATACTAATTCATCAGATTTTAAATCATTAAAAATTTTTACAGCATTTATTGGGTCTCCAATGTAATTATATTTCTTAAACTTAATGGACTTTACTAATCCATTTTCCTTCAACAATAAAACTGGAATTACTCTAGGTCTAAACATCAAAAATTAATAAAGTTTTTAAAAATTTCATTACCTATTTCATGACTTTTTTCTGGATGATATTGAACACCAAAAATATTGTCCTTTTGAATTGCAGATACAAATTCTTTTTCATAAATAGTCTTATTTAAAATATCTTTTTCGACGTTACATTTAATATAAAATGAATGGATAAAATAAAATTCTGATTGATCAGGAATATTTTGCATTAAAACACTTTTTTTATTAATAGTGATTGTATTCCAGCCCATTTGAGGAACCTTAAAATTTAATTTATCTTGAACTCTAAATTTCTTTACTGATGCATCAAACCAACCTAATCCCTTTACATTTCCCTCTTCGCTTTCCTTAGCCATTAACTGCATCCCTAAGCAAATACCTAATACGGGAGTTTTTTTCTCAAATACTTTTTCATTTAATGCTTTAATTATATTTAATTTTTTTAGGTTTTCCATTGCTTTGCTAAAATGACCAACACCAGGCAAAATGATTTTGTCCGCATTTGAAATATCCTCTGCAGAGTTGGATATTATTGGAATTATTCCAAGAGAACTAAGTTTTTTTTTGATTGAGAAAATATTTCCCATTCCATAATCTAAAATTAGAACTCTAACCATCTTTAAAATTTATTAACTCTATGAATTTATTAGTGACTCTTGCAATTTTATTTTCCTCGAAATTATCTACAATTAACCTACTTTGATAATTTCCATCAAAGAAATCTATTATATTTTGTGATTTAAAATTCGATGGATTAATACTTAAAAAAGATCTATTTGAAATTGCATAATCAATTAATTTACTTATCGATTGAGCAGTTAAATTCTTATTTTCAATATTGATTAAAAATTCCATTTTTTTGTTTTGCATACTGTAGTTAACTATTCTATCATTCATTACATAAAATTTAAGTGTCAATATCTTGAATTAATGAAGAAAGTTTTACCAATTGACGCTCAGCTGAAAACTTTGACACTTTCGATGAATATCCATCTAATGATCTTTTATTTTTTTTCAAAACTTCATTTTCAAGAATATTATAAAGTTGTTTTTTATGGCCTAAAGAGTGTCCAAATTCTATACTTTTAATTAGGTTATCTATTGCGCCATTATCAGTTGGATAAAATAAAATAGGTGTTTCTAAAGGCAGGTAGTTTAGAACTTTGGTAGGCAGAATACCATTCTTATTCTTAAAAGGAAACATTAGAAAAAAATTTGTTTTTTCGTAGTATCTAAACAACTCTTTTTTTGTTAATCTTTCAGTTATATTTAATTCAACATTACATTTAGAAAAGGCTGCAAAAATTTTTTTGGAGATTTTTTCTTTATGATTGATCGTTGACCCTAAAAAATTAATTTCTATGAAAACATTGGAATTCTTGTAAGAAAACTCTTCTATAGCTGTCGCAAAACATTCTATATTCTGATTTTCATACAATGTCCCCGAGAAAGTAAAAATAAGACAGTTATTCTTAAGTTTTCTTGTTAGCTTTTCGTTATTTAAAAATCCATTTCTTATTACAATGCCATTAGGATTGTTTGATGACTTTTTAATTTTTTCAACATAGGTTGTATCAACATATAAAAAACACCTTGCTGTACTTACCCATTTTTTCTCAAAGAACTTGTCATATTTATTTAATAGTTTTTCTTTTAAAGTTATATTGTTAGTTAAGGAAGTCCACTCATCTCTATAATCCGCAATCCAATTAATTTTAGGAAAATTTTTTTTTAACATGTATCCTATGAAAAAATCATTGAAGGGCATAGCACTAACAATAACAGTGTTTATAGAGTCCTCTAATTCTAAAATATTAACAGCTTTTTTATAGAACTCATAATTAAAGGAAAGTTTAATATGTAAATTGTTTACTATGATTTCTAAAAATGTTAGAAATTTGCGAATAGATGAATACTTTTTACTATTAAAATTTAATAATTTATCTCTAAGTGTTAATTTTTTAGGAATATAATAGACAGTTTTATTTGAATCTTTCACCATGAGCTCTTTGTCATTTGTTTCTAAAGAAATGTCATCAAATGAACGTATATGATTATCCCATCTTCTAGAGATAATTATTGGATATATATCGTGATTAATAAAGTGTTGAGACCAATATCCTACTCTATTTGCAGCTGTTAGATTGCATGGAGGGTAGAAATAAGAAATAATAAGAACTTTTTTCATCAAATTTAGAAAAGTTAATTATTTATTTAATTTTCCTCGTGAAAGTTAAAAATTAAAATACTCTATAAAAATAAATTTGGTTACTAAAAATTTAATTTTTTTTAAATGAGCTTTAAGCCTTTTTAGTTAATATGACACACGTGACTGAAAATCTACTAAACATTATTGCAAAACTTTTAAGTGTATATTTCCAAACTTTAAACTTATAAAAAGGGAAAAACAATCTTAAAAACAATCTTAAAAATAATTTTGGTTGGGGTATAAGCTGCTGAAAATAATTTTTTTGAAATGTATTTCCTCTACACGACCTACCTTGAACTATATTTCCAGAATCAAAACTAAGTTTAGGAAATAAACTTTTAAGTTCAGAAATATTTGGCCTGTACATATTGTCTATAGGGTCAAGATGATATGGATAATTATAAGGAACTGTAATAATTGCTTTTCCCTCAAAAGGTAAAATTTCTTCGATTGCTCTTACAATTAGTTGTTTTTCTTCAAGATGTTCTAATAGATTGGAACATAAAACAAAGTCATATTTTTGATTTTTTAACTCTTCTACAAATGGTTTGTTTGTCAAATCACCTACAATATCAACACCTTCACCTTTAATTATGTCGGTATGAATTATTTTTGAATTTTTTTTTCTTAAAGGGGAAAATATATACTTATCCATGTGAGGCTGAGAAATTGTTCTTGAATAAGTGGTTGAACTTCCTATATTTAAAATCTTATCCCCATTTTTAGAAAGGTTTAATAATTTATCTCCAATCCATATAGCTTCTTCGTATAACATTAATTTTTATTTAGAAGAAATAAAGATAAAATAACTCTCAACATAAACTTAACTAAAAATAATTATCTAATATTACAAAAATGTCTATGAAAGAAAGTGGTGTTAGAATATTATACTTATTTAGCTCAGAGTTTCCATTTGGAAGTGGAGAATCTTTTATTGGAAATGAAATCTCTTTTCTTTCAAAAGAATTTAATAAAGTTGTTATTATTTGTGGGATTAGTGAATCTGGTTCGTGCAGGACTGTTCCAGAAAATGTAGAAATTAAAAATATTATTTATGACTATTCTTTTTCTTTTAAAGAAATAATAATGAGTGTTTTTTCTTGGAGATTATTTATTGAGCTTACTTTGATGGTTTTTTTATATAAAAAATTTCCGATAATTGGAAGATTAAAAACAGCTATTAAATCGAACTTAAACACAATCCGCCTAAAGAAATTGTATTCAAATGAAGTCAATAATTTAGATTTAAACATAAAAAATTATTTATATAGTTTTTGGTTTAATGACTCTACTCATGCTATAGCCTTGATGAAAAAAGAAAACCCAATGTTAAAAGTTATTTCAAGAGCCCATCGTTGGGACTTATACTTCGAACAAAGTAAATATAATTATTTACCATTTAGGAATCAATCATCAAAATATATAGATAAAATATATTCTGCATCTTTAGAAGGAATTGAATATTGTCAAAAGATTTGGAAAATTTCAAAATATAATAATTTAACCCTCTCAAGGTTAGGTGTTGCTTCTCAAAATTTATTACCGCTGAACATAACTGAAAAAATTATTGTTAGTTGCTCTAACGTTATCGCTGTAAAAAGAGTTGAAAAAATAATTGAAAGTTTATCTTTTGTTAAAACAAAAAAAATAAAATGGGTTCATTTTGGAACTGGGCCAAACGATAAAGAAGTTAAAGATTTAGCGCTAAAACTACTTAAAAACAAAGTGGACTTTGAATTTATGGGTCGTTTAGAAAATAATTTACTGTTAAATTGGTATAAAAATAACAATCCTAATCTATTTATTAACCTTAGCTATTCTGAGGGAATCCCTGTTTCTGTTATGGAGGCCATGAGTTTCGGAATTCCATGCATTGTTAGTAAGGTTGGAGGGAGTATAGAGCTTGTAAAGAAAAACGTTGGTTACTCTGTAAGTGTTGATGAATCAACAAAAAAAATTGGGGAAATAATAGATGACTATTTTAATCTGTCTAACTCTGAAAAAGAAATTATTAGAGGGGGTTCTCACAAACAAATACTAGAAAATTTTAACTCTAATAAAAACTACGTAGCTTTTTGTGAAAGTCTTAAATCTTTATAGTTTACTTTTTTTTATATAATCATAAGTGTTTTTTATCCCAACTGATAAATCGGTGAACCTAAAGTTTAAATGTGATTCTATAAATTTACTGTTATCAATTAATGTGGTAGGAATATCACTTTTTCTTGAACCTACGTACCTAATATTTAATGGCTCTTTGATAACATCTTGTATTAGTTCTAAAACTTCGTTAACAGTGTGGGATTTTGAGGATGCCAAATTATATATATTTGATTGTTGTAAATCTTGATTTATAACAATGGAAAGTGCATTAACAACATCCTTAACATAAATATAATTTCTTTTGGATGAGCCATTGCCAAAAATTTCTATCTTTTCTTTGAAAATCGCTTTTTCTATAATAGTATTAATTAGACCTAGACCTTTACTAATGTTTTGATTTTCACCGTATGTATTTGATATTCTAAAAATGCTGTAGTTTATTCCAGATTTTTTAAGATTATATTTAATGAAATGCTCCATTGTAAGTTTAATAATTCCATGAGGAGATTCTGGGTTTTTCTTTGATTTTTCGTTTAATAATTTATTGCTAGCGCCATAAATTGTTCCTCCACTAGAAGTGAAAACAATTTTTTTTACATTAGAAGATTTTATTGCTTCTAAAAAATTTAAAAATGGAATTAAATTTAAATTAACATCTATTAATGGATCTTGAAAAGAGGATGCTGGAATACTTGCTGTAGCTAGATAATATATTAATTCAAAAGACTCGAAAATTAATTTATTTTCTTGGGTGTTATTTAAGTTTATTTTCTTATAATTTGAATGTTTAAAATTTGAGTTTGATTCTTCTCCAAAATTATAAATTATGTTCTCTGGGTTTTGGCTAAGCTTTATGTTAAGCTCCCTACCAATAAAACCCTCTGAACCAATTATGCCTATTTTTAACCCCACTTAATACAATTCTAATAATTATTTCTTTATTATTTTAATAAATTTTATAAAAAGAATTGCATTGCTAATCTTTCTTTGTTTATGATAGTTTAAAATTAACAGTTAAAATTCTTCAATAAAGACTAACTAATTTCTGGAATATTGTTTTCGGTATATTTTAATAAGTTCATGAACATAATTTTTAATGTCATACTGTTTAGAAAAATTAAATGCATTAGCCACAATTTTTTCATAAAGTTTTTTATCCTCAAATAATTTTATCACTGCGTCTGCGAATTTTTTTGAATCTAGTTCCTTTATTAAAATCCCTGTTTCATTATTTTTTATTATATCTTTATTTCCTCCACCATCATAAGTTATTACGGGTGTTTTAGAAGCCATTGACTCTATAAGAACTAAACCAAAAGCTTCAGAAAAAGCTGAATGAATATAAAAGTTGCTTTCCCATAAATATTTTTGAACATTGTTAACAGCTCCAACCATTTTAAGGTTTTTTTCAACTGACAATAGCTTGGCTTTATTGAGTATTTCATTTCTAGCTACTCCATCACCAACTAAAGTTAAATTTACTTTGTAGCCTTTAGTAATAAGTTTTTTTAAAATATCTAGTAAAAATATTTGGTTTTTATTTTTTAATAAATTTCCAACATTAACTAATGAAATTATATTGCTTTTTTCTTTTTTTTGAACAGGGCTAAAAGAAGAATGTAATATGGCGTTCTCCAATTTAATTATGTTATTTGACCACTTTTTGTTTAATACTTTTTTAGCATATTGATGTGAATTTTCAGAAATTGTAATAAAAAGTTTTTTTGCTTTATTATATTTTAAAAACAACCTTTTTTTTTCATAAAAATTGGTGATTTTTTCTTTATAAAAAATATTTGTGAAGTTGATTCTAGAAAATTGGGGAATATTATCATGGAAATGAGTTATATATTTTATGTTTTTTCTTGGAGATTGATGGGTAACTATTTCTGAAAAGTATAAGTGTGAATGTACTATACTGGGCTTAAAGTCGTCTATAATATCTTCATAAGGTTTTATTATAATTGTATCTTTTTTAAAAATTGAAAAATCTAATTTAACATTGCAATATTCAATGTCTAGCCCTTTAGAATTATAAGAAAAAGCATTTTTAGAGTTTGACAATACAATTATTTTAACTTCGAAATCCTTGTGATTGTTAAATTCATTGCAAATATCTATAACTAATCTCTGGGCACCGCCCTTAATTAAATTTGGGATTACATGTAAAACTTTCATCTAGAATTATATGTATTCATTTTTAACTTTTTTACTGTAAAGATTAATTATTGATAGTATTAATAACAACTTATGAAGTGTTTTATTATCTCTCAAATTGAATAATAAAGATAAAATAGCATAATAAATAGCTTTTAATTTAGATTTATTTTTAATATGACTTGTAGAAATATTAAAAAAGGCATTTGATAAAGAGCTAAGCCTGTGTCTTTTCTTTATATAATTCTTGTAATCTTTTAGAATAAGTTTTAAAGTTTTTAAGTGCTCTTTCTCACTTCCTAAATTGACAGACCTTTCTTTATGTTCTGTTTGAATTAAGGTCTTTTTTCTGTGATAAAAAAGAGGGAAATTTTCTAAGATTCTCATCCACAATTCTAAATCCTCTCCAATTCTAATCTTTTCATTAAATAAGTATTCCTTTAAAATGCTATTATGTACACACCCTCTTGGTGTACTAATTGTATTTAATAGAACAAATTCAAAATTATTAGAATGTGATAAGTCAAAATTTTCTTGACTAGGACTGTAGTTGTTATAGCTGACACCCGAAAAATACAAGCCCTTTTTAAAATTATTTTTTACTAACAATTTTTTAAACTCTTCTAAATGAGTTGTATGAAATAGATCATCGCTATCCAAAAAGCATATAAAATCTCCTACTGCATGATGAATTCCTTTATTTCTAGCTGCACTTCTTTCCCTGTTTTTTTGATACAGGTAAATTATACGTTTATCTACTTCTAAAATTTTATCAATAACTTCTTTGGTGTTGTCAATTGACCCATCATCTATAATAATTAATTCCCAATTTTGATACGTTTGACAAATAACACTACGAACAGCATTCAAAACCATATGAGCTCTGTTATGTGTTGGAAGAATTATTGAAAATTTCAAACTGAATTTATTTTAATTGGCCTTTTTTATTAATTAAAGCATGAAAATTGGCTAAATTTATGTAATACAGCTCGTCTTTTATTTGAGCCCCAATATAAAACTTTATAAAGTATTTAATACTACTAATTATTCCTGATTTTTTTAAAATATTTTTAAATATTGGTTTCCCGTAATGTGTTTTTTCAAAATAAAGAAAGTTTCTTCTTCTGTAATATTTCTCCAAATATTTCTTTTCTTTTAAAGATTCAGCACCTTTATGAATTATTATAGATTTCGGCACAACATAAGATTTAATTCCTAATTTATTTAATCTATAACAAAAATCCGTTTCCTCACCGTACATAAAAAAATCCTCACTCATAAATCCATATTTTTTTATAACTACTATGGGTATAATAAAAGAGCTTCCTTCTATAGATTGCACGGCTCTAAATCCTGTTTTATTATTATAGTCTTCTAATGAAAAGTTTTCATAATCGTTATAATTAAAGGATTTTGAAATATCATCAGTTCTGCCGCCGCCAAAATTAATAATATCTGGGTTTTCAGACTTTAAAGAAATACTTCCATATAATGCTAATCCATGATTTTGATAGCATTTATAGAGTTCACTTAAGGTATCTATTTTTACAGTTAAGTCGTTGTTAAGAATCCAAATTAATTCAAAGTTATTATTAATGGCATAATTAACTGCAATTCTATGTCCTGATGCATATCCGCCATTAATGTTAGATTTCTGTATTTTTAGTTTAGGAAATTCCTTTCTCAAATCTAAAAAGGAATCATCAGATGAATTATTATCAACAATGTATATTTCTGAATTTCTAATTTTGCTTGCAAGGATACTGTACACACATTTTTTAGTTAATAGAAAATTGTTGTAGTTCAAAACAGAAATCAAAACTCTTGATTTTTTTAATTTCATATTGCTATTTATATAAAATATTAAAAGCTCTTTTGCCAAACAAAACCAAAAGCAATAACCTTGGAGAAAATGGCCTTTTAGTCAAAGCCTTATAATAAAAAAGCTTGCAGGCTTTTTCACATGACATATTCATTGTTCTTAATCCTAAATTAAAATAGGCTGAAAATAGACTTTCATTTTCTTTCATAAAATAATTAATTCCTTTCCATTTAAATAATTTTATTAAATAATTGTCTAACTCTTTTAAATGAAATTTTAATTGTGTCTTTGTGCCTTGACTTGAATGATCTCTTCTAGTACTAAGAATTTTATTAATATGAAAAATGGGGAATTTTGATATTAGTCTAAACTGCATATCTAAGTCTTGGATAGTTTTGAGATTTGTGTCAAATAATTTTACTTTCTCGAAACAATCTTTATCAATTAAAAATGTGCAGAAATCTAACCAATTTTCAATTATATCTCTACCGTTTTTAAAAATCTTTTTTCCCTTAATTTGTCTATTTACTATAGCTTGTGTTTCTTGATTCAAAATTGCAAAATTAGAAGAAACTATTTTAGTGTTTGGTGTCTTTTGCATAAATTCTAGCTGTATTTTGATTTTATTAAGCTCATAGAAATCATCGTGGCTTAGCCATGAAAAATATTTTCCATTAGATTTATTAATCCCCATATTTAAAGCTGTTGCAACTCCTCCATTTTCTTTATAAAAATATCTTATTTTATCACCAAATAACTTACAAATTGCTTCGGTTTTATTGTTGTCATTAGAGCCATCATTAATTACTAAAACTTCGATGTTCTGATAAGTTTGATTTAAAGCACTTTCTATAGCAACTCTTAAAAAATTTGACCCATTATATACTGGAATAATTATTGAGACTAAAGGAAATGCTGGGGGTGTTTTCAATGTTTCCACATTTAGAAGAATGAATAAAATATTTCCAAATAATTAATTTAGTAATTTAATTCATCTATACCAGACCACTTATTACTTAATTTCGAAGTCCCTAAAATTAATTTTAAAATTCTCCAAGAAGTGTTAGTAACTTCATATTCTCTTGGAACTGAATTAGCAGATTCTTTAACTTGTTGATCTATAACAACATCTATTGATTTTAAAACAACTTCTTTGTCAAGTCCGGTTATAATAATAGCCCCAGCGTCTAGTCCCTCTGGTCTTTCCATAGAGTTTCTAATAGTAATCGCTGGAAAATTTAATATTGTTGATTCTTCACAAATAGTTCCGCTATCTGAAATTACAGTTAGTGCATTATTCTGCAACTTTAAATAGTCAAAAAATCCAAAGGGTTTCAAAAAATTAATTCTTTGATCAATTTGAATATCATTAAGAGTATTTAGTCTGTCTTTGGTTCGTGGGTGTGTAGAGACTATTATTTTTTTATCATACTTATTTGCTATGGCATTCAAAGTTTCTAAAATAGAAGTAAGATTGTTTTTAAAATCAACATTTTCCTGGCGATGAACGCTTGCTAAAAAGTAGTCTTTTGATTTAATATTTAATTGGTTTAGAATGTCTGAATTTAAAAGTTGTTCTTTGTAGGTAGTAAAAATCTCATTCATTGGAGAACCACATAAATAAATTCTTCTATGCGGATAGCCTTCAGCTATTAAGTGCTGCCTAGAGCGTTCTGTGTAGACAATATTAAAATCTGCAATATGATCTATTATTTTTCTATTAATTTCTTCAGGCACATTCTGGTCAAAGCACCTATTTCCTGCTTCTACATGATAAATAGGAATTTGTAATCTTTTAACAATAATACTAGCTATACTACTATTGGTGTCTCCCAAAATTAATACGGCATCGGGCTTTTCCTTAATTAGGATTTCTTCTGATTTGATTAGTGTTTCACCATAAATATTTCCTAACGACTTTGTATTTACATTTAAAAAATAATCTGGTTTTCTTAATTCTAAATCTTTAAAAAAAACTTCATTAAGCTCATAATCGTAATTTTGACCAGTATGTATTACCTTATGGTCAACATACCTATCTAAAAGCTTCATTGTTAGAGAGAGCCTAATAATTTCTGGCCTCGTTCCTAAAATTGTTAGGATTTTCATATTATAAAACTATCAATTATTTCCTTGTATCTTAAAAAAGTATTTTTTGAATTATTTTCTGAAACAAATTTACTTAATGCTAAAGAAAATTTCATATAGCTATTATTGTTGCTAATAAGTTCAAAAATTGCTTCTACTGCATTGTCAATATCTCCATAAGGGATTAACTTGCCTCGGTTATTTTCCAAGATTTCTTCAGGTCCACCCGATTTTTCAAATGCTATACATGGCTTTTTATATGACCCTGCTTCTAGCAGTGTCAAACCAAACGGTTCTTCTCTTGCTGTAGAAATATAAAGGTCTATAGCGTTATAAAAAAAATGAGTGTTTTTATTAAAAGGTATTAGTGAAATATCATTTGATAAAGAAAGTTGATTTATTTCATTTTCGATATCAATAAAAAAACTTGATTGTTTATTGCCACCTTGCCAAATAAAAAATATTTTCTGTTTTGGAAACTTTTTCTTAAATATTTTTAAAATTGAAATAAAAATATCGGGGCCTTTTCTCCAAATTAAATTGCCACATGAGCCTACAATAAATGAATTTTCTGGAACATTATTCTCTTTTTTCCATTTTAACATTTCTTTTTCTGATATTTTCCTAGGTTCAAAATCCTTGTTATTATTATAAATCAAAGATATTTTTTCACTGTTAATCTTAAATTCATTTATTAGATTATTTTTAACTGTGCTAGAAACCGCAATGAAATGTGTTGATTCTGAGATAGATTTATTTAGATCAAAAAAATTTAACTTATGACCTTGTCTTAGCCAAGACTTCATTTCATGAACTATGGTTATTACTTTTGTGTTGTGTTTATTTTTTATAAATGTTAGTAAATCAGAATTAATAATGGTATTAGATATAATAATATCTGGCCTAAAAAAATTAATTTTTAAACTAAAAAGAATATTTCTAATTCTATGTAATGGTAAGAGTCTTATGATTATTTTAATAAATTGATTTCTTTGTGAATTTAGATTTGAAAGATCCATTGTCTTGCAATATTTTTCAAAATCTTTTAAAAGCAGTCCAGAATTTTTAAATAAAACCATAAACTTGTAATCCTTGCTGGAAGTTAGGAATTTAATAAGCCTTAAAAGAAAAATTGGTGCACCTGTTAGCGTTGCTTCATGAGAAAGAATTAGAACTTTTTTCATTTTAACTTGACTGCATTTCTAAAATCATTTGAGGCCATGGTTTTTGTTCGAATTTAAAATCCTTTATAAATTTATTACAATTTAAAGACTTGTCAGTCCTAAACTCATTAAATGGATTAATGTTTATTTCTTTTTTATAAACTTTGGAGATAATCTTTAAAAGGTCATACTTACTAATGGGAAGAGAAGATGCATTGTATAACCCATAAAATTGTGGGTTTGGAATAATATAATTTTCAATAATATTTATTAATTCAATTGTTGGAAATCCAGAGTATATTGCTTTTGTGTAGCCATTAATTGTTTCTTTTTGTGCTAAAAACCATTCTAATAAACTTAGCTTACCTTTTAATTCTGGTCCAATTATTGAAGTTCTTATCGTGATGCTATTTTTATAACTCAATAACTCTCCAAGAAATTTAGTTTTCCCATATAAATCTTTTGCATCAGAATTGTCGGTTTCTGTATAATTGCCTTTTTCTCCTGAAAAAACACAGTCAGTGCTAATATGAATTAATCTTGTTTTAGAGCCCTCTACGTGAGATGCTAGTCTGTGAGGAAAAAGAGAATTGATTTCTATAGATAGAAGCGGGTTTTTAGACTCTTTAAGCTGCTTAATGATGCCAATACAATTAATAATTAGGTCTGGATTTAAATCATCTAATAATTCTAAAACTGAATTTGGATTGAGAGCGTCAATACCAGAAATAATATTTCTTCTATTCTTTGATTCACTAAAATAAATACTAATATCGTTGTCATTTCTTAATGTGCCAAAGGTCTCATATTTATCATTCAAGCTTAATAACTCAAAAGCTTTATGACCTAACATTCCAGATATTCCTAGGATAAGAATTTTCAACTTTTTAATATTTTTGTTTCCCATTTAAAATAAGGTCTTAGAACACCTTGATATTCTCCATGATAATCCCCTCTTACGAAAATACCGTCTTCAATTTCAATTTTAAGTAAATGTTCTAATAATTTGCCTTCACTAAAGTTTTCTCCAAACATAAATAAGGAAATATAATAAGTCCCCGAATTAAATAACTTGCCAGGAATCAAGCAAATACTTCTATAAAATCCTTTTGCATGCTTTTGATGATAAAAGTTCTTTTCGTGATTATTAATACTACTAGAAATAATATTTTGATTGTAGTCATGTAAAACAACATTTAAACCAATTTTAGAATTATTTTCAGTTACGTAGTATTCAATGTTAACTAAAAAATCATCGTCCACATTTAAACAATTAATTGGTTCTTTAGTTTTATTGGAAATCCAAAGTTTATAAAGTTCTATGTTTTGTTTTGATATGGGTCTATTAGTTTTATTCCAATCTATACTGTAGGAGATTTCGGAACTTTTATTAAGGTAGTGGTTAATAATTTCAGTTGGGATTCCATCTTTAACAATCTTTCCATTTTCTAATAAAACTGCTCTGTTGCAAAGAGCTTTTATTGATGTCATGTTGTGGCTAACAAAAAGCACTGTTCTTCCTCCTTGATTAGAGATGCTTTGCATTTTACCAATAGCTTTTTTCTGAAACTCAGCATCTCCTACTGCTAAAACTTCATCAACTATGAGAATATCAGGCTCTAAATGAGCAGCTACAGCAAATGCTAAACGAACAAACATCCCCGAAGAGTATCTTTTAACTGGCGTATCAATATATCTTTGGCATCCTGAAAATTCTATAATTTCATTGATTTTTCTATTAATTTCAGTTTTAGTCATGCCCAGTATAGC
>MDSV01009477.1_pt1 | contig 13573 bp, 11 predicted proteins | sample 810851 | NCBI WGS metagenome assembly MDSV01 (sample SAMN05326640, study PRJNA326480) | marine metagenome | isolation source: seawater | place: Atlantic Ocean: North East | collected 2012 | reverse complement strand
GAATATCGATCGCGCCGCCGGAGATGACGCCCCAGCCGATGCCCTGCACCACGCCCTTGATCTCGACGGATCGGTCGGCCATCACATAGACCGAGGCGCAGGTGCCCGCCGGCAGTTTTTCCAGTTCGGCCTCCCGGTAGAGCGCGGAAGCGTACCATTCGCCGGTGTTGACCAGCGTGAACAGCGGCGCGCCGGAGGCCACGAACTGGCCGCTCGAAGTCGTCAGCCCGACCACCCGGCCGTCATGCGGGGCGTAGATCTTGGTGTTGGCGAGATTGCGCCGGGCGATATCGAGCGCCGCCTGCCGGCTCTGGATCAGGGCCAGCGTTTCCTCCGGGGAGGACACCAGCGCGTCGGCCGCCTTGCTCTGCTGCAGGGCCTGTTCGAGCGATACCTCGGCATCGCGCTTGGCCGTGCGCGCGTCCTGCACTTCCTGATCGGTGACGTAGCCCTTGGGCTGGAGCGGCAGCAGGCGATCGAGCGTTTCCTGCGCCAGTTCGAGATTGACGCGGGCGCGTTCGATCTGCTGCAGGGCGATCTCCGCGTTCGCCGCCTCGGCGTCGATATTGCGTTTCTGGGTCTCGTGCATCGCCTCGGCGGCCTTGAGGTCGCCTTCGGCCTGGACCACGAGGAGGCGGTAGGATTCGTCCTCGATCTCGAACAGCAATTGCCCCTTCTCGACCTTGTCGTTCTCCGCGACATGGATCTCCGAGATCCGGCCGGGAACGGTCGAGGAAATCTGGGTGATCGGCGCGGTCAGGGTGGCGTCCTGCGACAGGATATCGGCGCCCATCCGCGCCATGTGCTTCCAGCCGAGAAAGGCGGTTGCGCCGATGACGACGATGGGGATGAGGGCGAGGGCGGCGGTCTTTGGGCTCAGCATGGCTCTACCGTCCGAACAGGATGAGGGAGGCGGCAAGCCCGATGGCGATTGCCAGGAACAGGTAGACGATCACCCGCACGGGCATCACGTCATCGAGCCCGATCTTGATGAACACGAGCCGGACGATGACAGCGCCGAAAATGCCGATCAGCGAACAGGCGATCCAGGACGGGAAATAGGCGCCGAAGAAGGGAATCACGGGACTGCTGCTCGCGAATGCGCGAAACGGCGTGAAAATTCCCGCCATGAGGAGAAGCATTGAACCCGTTATACGCACGCAAGCACCCAGTTTTATTATTTTCCGCCCCCGAGGGTTGTGGCGCAGGAACGACTATCCTGCATAGCAGGAAAGTCTGTCAACCGTCAGGGCTGACAGTCTGGGGCTAGAACCGGAAGCTCAGCCCGACGGTCGGGCCTTGCAGAACGGTGTCGAAGACATGCCCGTCATCATCGTAGTCGATGGACATGTATCTGTAGCCGAAGGAGAGCGCGGTCGCTTTGGTGATCCGGTAGTTGATCGTGGCCATCGCCTGCCATGTCAGGTCCGAGCCCACCGAGAAGCCGCCGACATCGGCCTGGCCGACGAGGCTGACGCGGTCGCCGGCATCATAGGCCATCCGGAACCCGAGGGCGGGATCGACCCAGCCGAACTCGCTCTTCGCGCTGTATGCGCGCGGGACCGAGGGGATGGAGGCCGTGACCTCGGTGGTGAGATGCGCGAAGCGGATGCCGCCAAGCGCATCGAGGCGGAAGTCATCGGTTTCGGCAAGCCGCACAGCGCCGAACAACGCGCCGGAAAAGAGCTTGCTGTCGACGCTGACATCGATACCGGGCACGGTGATGCCGTAAGCCGGGATCGCCACCGGGCCGGAGGCCTCGTTGGCGGTGGTGTCGACATACATCAGGTCGGCGTAGAAGCCGAACGCGCCGTTGGTCCCCCAGGCATTGGCGAAACCGGCGATATTCAACTCCTCGAGGATATCCGAGAAGCTGCTGTCGATATGAACGGTGGGCGCCCGCCGGAAGGGCGATACGCTGCCCGACATCCCGGTCATCCAGACATAGGGCGTGATCTCGAACTGCCAGCCATCGCCCGGCGTCTCTATCACGGCTGTCGGCTGCGGCGCGGGCGGTACGGCCGACAGGTCTGCCGCCTCCGCCGTCAGGGCCATCGGGCATGCCAAAACCGACACGGCAAATAAAACGGACTTCAAATGTGCCCCCAATTGTCTAGCTCTCTAGGCTGTTCTTGAAAATGCGGCCGTCCTTCATGATTACCGCAAAATTGTCCGGATTTGCAACCAGAGCGATATTATCGAGCGGATTGCCATCGACCAGCAGCATGTCCGCGAAGGCGCCCTTTTCGATCACGCCGAGACGACCGTCATAGGGGTTGCGCTCGCCCGACAGCGCCAGCAGTTCGCCGCTGCGGCTGGTCGCGAGCTTCAGCACGTCCGCCGGCGAGAACCATTCGGACAGTCTTGCAAGCTGAGCGCCTTGCGTTTCGGTTTTGGCCGGGTTGAACAGGATATCGGTGCCCCACACCATGCGCTCGAAATTGAATTTCTGCGCCCATTCGAAACAGCGTCTCGTGCCCTCGGCAATCATCTGCTGCTCGCCGCGCTGCTTGTCGGTGCTCATCGGGTTGGCGAACTCGCCGCCGAGGAAGGGCTGGATGCTCCACCAGATGCCCTTGTCGAGCATCATCCGCACCGTTTCCTCATCGGCAAGCTGGCCGTGTTCGATGCACTGGACGCCGTTGTCGATCGAGCGGCGGATGCCCTTTGCGGTGTAGACATGGGTGCAGACATAGGTGCCCCAGTCGGTCGCCGCCTGCACGGCGGCGCGGATTTCATCCGGCGTGAACTGCAGGCTTGGCACGGGGTCGTAGAGCGAGGACACGCCGCCGCCGGTCATGATCTTGATCTGGCTCGCGCCGAGCAGCAACTGCTCGCGAACGCGATTGAGAACCTGCGGAACGCCGTTTGCGATCGAGGAAATGCCGGCTTCCTCGGCATGGCTGAGATTGCTCTGGTCGGAGGCCGGGATCTCGTATTCCATGCGGAAATCGCCATGGCCGGAGGTTTGGGAGATCATCGCGCCGGAGGGATAGATGCGCGGGCCCACCGCCTTTCCGCCGTCAATCGCGCGCTTCAGGGCGAAGGACGGCCCGCCGACATCGCGCACCGTGGTGAAGCCGCGCATCAGCGTCTTTTCCGATTCATTGGCCGCCACCAGATGAACATAAGGCACCTGCGCGGCCATGGCGGTCTGCATCGGAATGGCGCAGAGCAGCGAATGCCAGTGCGAATCGATCAGGCCCGGAATCAGCACCCGGTTGCCGCAATCGATGACGTCGGCATTGGCGATATCCTCGCTGACCGGGACCAGCGCCTCGATGCGATTGCCGCGCACGAGAACGTTGCGCCCTTCGACAAGCGCATTGGAAAGGCCGTCGAACACCCGGACATTCGAAAAAAGGATCGCCCGTTCGCCGCCCTGCGCGAAGGCCGGGGCCGAGGCGAACGCGCTGGCCGCCGCCGCCCCGATGATAGCCTTCAGAACGGAGCGCCGGTTGACGCCTTGCATCAGCCGCTCGTTCAGCCGGATCACCTCCGGCGTGTGGCAAGGACAGCCTGCATGGTGGACAAGGTGCTGGTATTTGGAGCCGGCGCGCATTTTTTTCCTCCCGATGCTGTGACGATTTTGGGGACGATTGTTTGGGAAGATCGCCGCGATTGCAAGGCGGCGATCCCGAAACGGCACACGCCGAAGGCCCGTTCAGGGCGAAGGCGTCGCTGCGGCCTGCGCCGGTTCGAAGAAACGACCGCCGGCCTGGCGGAAGCCGCTGCTCACCATGTCGTCAGTGTCTTCCAACTCTTTGTATAGCGACGCCATGGCGGTGTAGCGGCTGTGGCGCAGGGCATCGGTTGAGGAAATCGAGGAGATGTCAAGAAGCAGGATATTCATCGCCTTGGCGGCTTCCACGACTTCCGGATCGGTGATGTCGAATTGGCCGGCGCGCTGGCGGTTGCCCTGCAAAAGGCGCGATACGCGCAAGGCGTAATCGTCGCTCGAAACCATCACCATCATCGGCGGATCCAGCGGCCCGATGGCGTCAACCTGGGTCGCAAACACATCCTCGTCGATATCGGGCGCGGCGAGGATGACGTTGAGCTTTTTCAGAGCCTTGACGTCGCCCTCGAGGCTGAGCTGCCGGAGCGCCTCCATGGTCAGCCAGCCGCCCATGCTGTGGCCGAACAAGAGAACCGAGCGCACACCCGGCTGGCCGGTGACCTGCTGCAGCACGTCCGTCAGACCGTCGCGGGAGAAGGTCGCGGATTCCTTGTCGGTCACATAGTCGAAGATGCGGGCCTGAGAGGGCCAGGAGAACAGGATTGGCACGCCGGATATGTTGGAATCGGCCGAAAGCTGCGCGATTCGGAACACCGCCTCCTGGAAGCTGACATTGAAGCCGTGGACGAACATCGCCGCCTTGTCGCTTTCGCGGGCGGCCCTGCCGATCCGGCTGTCGAAGGCGGCCCGCGAAAGCGCCGTGTGGCGGAGCACGGTGAAATCCTCATCCGGACGGGCCTTGCGGGAAAGCGGCCATTCGATTTCGCCGGGAACATGGTCCGGCGGGATCGAGATCACGAATTCGGCATAGCTTAATTCGTCTTCGCGCTCCCGCGTGTACCCTTCGATGCGGTTTTCGGCCGGCTCCCGCGTGGTCGCGACATAAATGGTCACGGTCCGCGCCGGCGCCGCGGCATCGGGATGCGGATAAAGGACTTCGGTTCCGGGGCGCTTTCCGCAGCCGGCGGCGACGAACAGCAGCAGGCAAAGGGAGATCGCGCGCAAGGTGACAGCCAGGACGCGGCGCGGATCTGCAAATTCCTGCTGTGGAAAGATGACGTTTCCGCCATAAACCGCGATCCGCATTGTCGCTGCCCTCGGTAAGTCGTGATCTGTCGTCCCGCGTAGATGCACCGCCGGACCCCTCGCTTTTTACTACGGACGAACCCGCCGAAAATCAATGGCGCGCCCTTATGGCACGGCCAGACCAAGCATCGAGGCGGTGATCGTGAAGTAGAGCAGCAGGCCGGTGAGGTCGACAATGGTGGTCAGCGCCGGGCCGGAAACCACGGCCGGATCCTGCCTGACGGCGACGGCCACCAGCGGCAGCACCGCGCCGATCAGCGTTGCGGAGATGACCTGGGCCGCAAGCGCGATCGCGATTGCAAAGCCTATTCCCTCGAGCGTCATCGTGGCGGGCACATCGGCGGCGTTGGAGATCAGCAGCACCTTAAGGAAGGCGAATAGGAACAACGTGCCGGCCATCAGCAGCGAGACGCGCGTCTCCCGCCATAATATCCAGAGCGTCTCGCGCGTCTTGACGTCGCCGGTCGTGAGCGCACGCGTCACAAGGCTTGCGGACTGGGTGCCGACATTGCCGCCGGTATCGGCGACCATCGGCATGTAAAGGGCGAGGATCACGAGCGCGTCGAGCGCATCCTCGTAGATGTGGACCACATAGCCTGCGGCAAGGCCGGCGACGGCAAGCGCCAGCACCCAGGGAACCCGCCGGCGGAAGTCGGACCAGACGGTATGATCGAAGTAATCATCCTTCACCCCGCCCGCGATGCCGACCCAGCGATCGGCGTCCTCATGCAGTTCCTCGACCAGAAAGGCGTTGGCCTTTTCGGCGTGAACCACGCCGGCCACGCGGCCATCCCGCTCCAGCACGGGCATGATGTCGATCCCGCGGTCGATCATGTCATAGGCCGTCCGTTCGGCCCCGGCTTCAACACGCCTGACGGTCGGAACCTTCGTCGACATGACTTCTTCGATGGGACCGCTTCCGTTGAGGCAGTCCCTGAGGCTGACAATGCCGAGAAGACGGCCATCGCCATCGACCACGCAGGCGCTGGTGTGAAAGGCGCCGCTTCGGCTGGCAAAGCGATCCGTCGCCTCCGGGCAGGTGAGGTCGGGGGCAAGCAGCAGCGGCGCGGCATCCCAGATCGCGTCCACCGGATGTTCCGGCGCAAGCATGGAACTGGCAATATCGGTCATTTCGTCGTCCCCCGTTTCCTTCGTCACAGGCCTTCCGGCGCTTTTGCCGGTCGTCGGCGCCGCAGCAATAACGCGCCAGCATTAAAGTTTTTCGAAAGCCGCGATCGCGGCAGACGCCGAGCATGAGACAGCATCAGCTTACCGTCACTCCTTGACCCCAGGTCAACCGCTGGGTACTTCTTTTGCTGGTTCCAGATTAGGGGAGAGACCTGTGGCTGACAAATCCGCCGAAGAAGACCTGTTCGATCCGAATGACGAAACGTACGGTTCTGCAGATTTCCTGACCGCTTTGCCCAAAACTGAATTCCCGCAGAAGGTCCGCGCGCCGCGTTCCGCCTATGCCGCGGTCAAGGACGAGTTGATGATGGACGGCAATGCCCGCCAGAACCTCGCCACCTTCTGCCAGACCTGGGAAGAGCCCGAAGTCCACCAGTTGATGGACGACTGCATCGACAAGAACATGGTCGACAAGGACGAGTATCCGCAGACCGCCGAGATCGAGGCGCGCTGCGTGAGCATGCTCGCCGACCTGTGGAACGCGCCCAAGGGGCCTGCGACCGGGGCCTCGACGACCGGTTCGTCCGAAGCCGCGATGCTGGGCGGGCTGGCGATGAAGCGGCGCTGGGAAGCGCGGCGCAAGGCAGAGGGTAAACCCACCGACAAGCCGAACCTGATCACCGGGCCGGTGCAGATCTGCTGGCACAAGTTCACGCGCTACTGGGATATCGAGCACCGCGAAATTCCGATGGAAAACGGCCGGCTGCTGATGACGCCCGAAGAAGTTCTGAAGCTCTGCGACGAGAACACGATCGGCGTGGTGCCGACCCTCGGCGTCACCTTTACCGGCGAATACGAGCCGGTGAAGGCCGTCGCGGACGCTCTCGATGACCTGCAGGCGCGCACCGGGCTGGATATCCCGATCCATGTCGATGGCGCCAGCGGCGGCTTCCTCGCGCCCTTCTGCGCGCCGGAGCTCGAATGGGATTTCCGTTTGCCGCGGGTGAAATCGATCAATGCCTCCGGCCACAAGTTCGGCCTTGCGCCGCTTGGCGTGGGCTGGGTGGTGTGGCGGGAGGAACAGGACCTGCCCGAGGAGATGATCTTCTGGGTCAACTACCTCGGCGGCAACATGCGCGACATCACGCTCAACTTCTCGCGTCCCGGCGGCCAGGTCGTCTGCCAGTACTATAATTTCCTTCGCCTCGGCCGCGACGGTTACCGCAAGGTGCATGAGGCCTGCTATCGCAGCGCCGCCTATCTCGCCGACGAGCTGGAAAAGACCGGGCTTGTCGATATCGTGTTCGACGGCGACATGAAGCGCGGCATTCCGGCGGTGTCATGGAAGCTCAAGGAAGGGGTGAAGACCGAATACACGCTGTTCGACCTTGCCGACAGGCTGCGCTCGCGCGGCTGGCAGGTGCCGGCCTACACGCTTCCGGCCAATTGCGAGGATCAGGCGGTCCAACGCATTCTGGTGCGCAACGGCGTCAGCATCGATCTCTGCTCGCTGCTGATCCGCGATATCAAGGCGTCGGTCGACTATTTCAAATCCCATCCGATCACCAGGTCGGTCTCCGAGGAAGAAGCCTCCGGCTTCCATCACTGAGTAAGCAGAGCGACCGTCGCGCCCTTGAGGTGCGGCGCTGTCGGTCCGGTCAATCGCTGAACCCCATCGCGGCATAGAAGGCCGCCGCCTGGGCCCGCGAGGTGACGTCGAGCTTGGTGAGAATCTCGCTCACATGGTAGGCGATCGCGCGTTCGGTGCGCCCTACGATGCTTGAGATTTCGCCGTTGGTCTTGCCTTTGGCCATCCAGCTCAGGATTTCCACCTGAAGGTCCGACAGCAATTTGAAACGGCGGAGATCATATTCGGTGAACTGGCCTTCCTTGAACGCGGCCAGGCGCGCCACTGCCACGCTCGACAGGATCGTGACCTCCGGTATCACGTCAGGCGATTGCGGCGTCGGGTCGATGGACAGAAGCGTAATTGCACTGGCCTTTCCGTTGAGCGCCGGCAGCGACAGCGTCAGCCCGCCCATGATGCCCTGGAAACGGACATAATCATAGTATTCCTCTTGTCCGGGCATATCCCAGTTCTTCTGGTGCCACAGCAGCGGTGTCTTGTTGAACTCCAGATGCGCCATCAGCGGATCGCGCCCGGCCCACCTGTCGTTGACATAGGTGTCCAGCTCTTTCGTCGTGAAGGTGCTCAGCGTCGGCTTCTCCATGAACTCGGAGACGGTCGATCTGTTGATGCTGATGTTGTAGCCGACGAAACCCAGCCTGTTCACGCTCTGGGTGAAGGCGCTCTTGACCTCCGGAAGGCTCTGGGCGAAAGCGATTCTGGTGACATCGTTGGATAGCGGCTTTAGCATGGTGTCCCCCAAAACTCTCTATACATTAGTGCATCCTAATGTTGAAAATTGATGACTGTCAATTCTGACAGTCGGTGCTCGCGATCGGTCCGTCTCCTGTCTCGCCGCCACAGGGCGCCACGACTAGAATATGCGTCTGAGCAAAAAAAACAAAGGCGCTCAGGGGCTTGAATGAAGTGGACGCATGCCGGCGTTTATTCGCGTGGAAAGGTTTGCGACCATGTGAGTTGCCGTGTCTCCGGTTGTATCCGCGCAACTGTCCGTTCTGACAGTTCCCTCTTCTGCGCGCTATCATTTAACTGTGGAAGCCGGTCAGGCTGGCCGGCTTTCAATTGGCTTTTGCGTCCGCAACGTCGGACTTCGGTCGCCGATTTTCATCATCAAACGCTCTCTTGGTCTTCAGAAAAGTATGACGTTTCTGTCTTGACGTCATACTCGTTCGTACTAAACTGCTTACTCACTGAACCAGGGGGCGTTTCATGAAAATTTTCAGTGCAGGTGTGTTGATCGTATCGGGTGTGCTCGCCGCAGCGGTCCCCGCCGCCGCCAAATCCGAGCTTATCCTTGCCATCGGCGGCGAGCCGGATACCGGCTACGATCCGCTGCTGGGCTGGGGGCGCTATGGCCATCCGCTGTTTCAGTCGACCCTGCTGAAGCGCGATGCGGCGCTTGAAACCGTTCCCGACCTCGCCAGCGCGCGGTCGCTTTCCGACGACAGGCTGGTCTGGACCGTCACGCTGCGGCCGGGCGTGACCTTCAGCGACGGCACGCCGCTTTCGGCCGAGGACGTGGCCTTCACCTTCAACGAGGCGGCCAAAGCCGGCGGCGTGCTCGACCTGACGGTGATGGACAGCGCCGAGGCGATCGACGACCTGACGGTGGAAATCCGCCTGAAGCGCCCCTGGGTGACATTTTCGGAGAACTTCTACTCGCTCGGCATTGTGCCGTCGGACAGCTATGGGCCCGGCTATGCCCGCAACCCGGTCGGCTCCGGCCCTTTCAAGATGGTCTCCTGGACGGAAGGGGAGCAGCTCATCGTCGAGGCCAATCCGGATTATTATGGCCGGAAGCCGGAATTCGAACGTCTGACCTTCGTGTTCTCGGGCGAGGACACCAGTCTGGCCGCGGCCCGCACCGGTCAGGTCGATATGATCTCCGTGCCGGCACTGATGGCGGATGACGACATTGACGGGTTCCGCAAGGTCATCGTGCCCTCCGTCGACAATCGCGGCCTTTCCTTTCCCATGACCGCGCCCGGCGCGGTGAACGGCGAGACGGTGGGCAACGACGTGACGTCCGATCTCGCCATCCGTCGCGCCGTCAATCTCGGCGTCGATCGGGAGCAACTTGTCGAGGTGGCGCTGAACGGCTATGGCCGCCCGGCCTATGGACCGGCGGACGGACTGCCCTGGTCCAATCCCGATGCAGCCGTCGCCCATGATCCGGATGGCGCGCGCGCTTTGCTGGACGAGGCGGGGTGGGCTGTCGGCGATGACGGCATCCGCGTTCGCGACGGCGTGAAGGCCGCGTTCGACATCTATTATCCGGCCTCCGATTCGGTGCGCCAGGCGCTTGCCGTCGTCACGGCGGAACAGTTGAAATCGCTCGGGATCGCCGCCCGGCCGATGGGTGCGACCTGGGAGCAGATCGGCCGCGTCGACCACCAGCAACCGGTCATGTTCGGCTGGGGCAGCCATAGTCCGCTCGAGGTCTACAGCCTCTATAATTCCGCCTGGGGCGGCATCGAATTCTACAATCCCGGCTATTTTTCCGACGAAACCGTCGACGCCCATTTCGCCGATGCCCAGCAATCGGCAAGCCTCGAGGCGTCCTATCCCGACTGGCAGGCGGCGGAATGGGACGGGCAGACGGGCTTTTCCGCGCGCGGTCTTGCCGGTTGGGCCTGGCTGGTCAATCTCGATCACGTCTATTTCGCCACCGACTGCCTAGATATCGGCGACACCCAGGTGGAGCCGCACGGCCACGGATGGCCGATCACCGCGATGATCGAACAATGGAAATGGACGTGTGAGTAATCCTGGCTTGAGCTCCGTCCCAAGGTTGGTGGCCACGCGCGTCGCGCGGCTTGCGGCCGTGCTTCTTCTCGTGGCCGTCGTCGCCTTCGCGCTCGCCAAAATCTCCCCGGTCGATCCGGTCAATGCCTATCTCGGCATCGATATCGCCCGGGTGGGGCCGGAACAGCGCGCCCTGATCGCGGCGCGCTGGGGGCTCGACCAGCCGCCCTTGGCGCAGTTCACGCTGTGGGTGCGCAACCTGTTGCACGGCGATCTCGGCTATTCGATGATCTACAATGCACCGGTTTCCGAGGTGATTGCCGCGCGGTTCTGGACCTCTCTGCCGCTTGTGGGTCTGGCATGGCTGTTCTCGGGCATTTTCGGTTTTGTGCTTGGCGTTGTCGCGGGCGCGAATTCGGGTTCCTGGGCCGACCGGTTGATCCGGCTCTACGCCTATTTCCTTTCCTCCGCACCGACCTTCTGGATCGCGATCCTGCTCTTGATCGTATTCTCTGTCCAGCTCGGCTGGGCGCCGGTCTGTTGCGCCGGACCGCTCGGCGTCGTGCCCGCCGATGTCACCTTCGCCGAGCGGCTGCAGCATCTCGCCCTGCCGCTCGCCGCCCTCACTTTGCTCGGCGTGGCGCAGGTCGCGCTGCATACGCGGGCCAAGATCGCCGAGATCCTGCAGCTTGACGCCGCCCTTTACGCCCGCGCCCAGGGCGCCGGCAAATGGGACGTCGTGCTCCGGCACGGGGTGCGCAACGCGGCGCTGCCGGCGATCACCATCCTGTTCGCCTCGCTTGGAGAACTGTTTGGCGGCTCGATCCTGGCTGAACAGGTCTTCGCCTATCCGGGTCTCGGTCAGGCTGCTGTGGCCGCAGGCGTGCGGGGCGACGTGCCGCTGCTGCTCGCCATTACCCTGTTCCTCACTTTGTTCGTGTCGATCGGCAACATGATCGCCGACATGCTCTATCATCTCGTCGATCCGCGGATACGGGAAGCGGAATTCACGGCGGGAGGCGCGCATGGCTGAAACCCTCCACGTGCCGGTGCAGGAACCGATGATCCTGCCGCGCATGGGCAACAGGGTCTGGACGCTGTCGGTCGCTTCGCTCGGCCTGGCGCTGATCCTGTTCGTTCCCCTTGCCGTGCTGATGGCGGGATCGGCGGGCGTCGCCCCCGATTTCGCCGCCCGGCTGTCTCCGCCGGGCTGGCAGCACTGGTTCGGAACCGACCAGATGGGCCACGACATGTTGGCGCGCACCTTGAAGGGCCTCAACACCAGCCTCTGGGTCGGGCTTGTGGCCTCGACCTGTTCGGTGCTGATCGCCACGGTTCTGGCGATCGTCTCCATCGTCGGCGGCAAGTGGGTTGACCGGCTGGTGTCGCTTCTGGTGGACGCCGCCATCGGCCTGCCGCATCTGGTGCTGCTGATCCTGATCTGCTTTGCACTCGGCGGCGGACCGGTTGCCGTGACGCTCGCGGTCGCGCTCACCCACTGGCCGCGCCTGACGCGGATATTGCGCGCCGAAGTGCTGCAGATCCGGCAGGCGCCCTATGTCGTCGCGGCCCGCCATTTCGGCAGGTCCTGGGCGTCGATTGCATTTGGCCACATCCTGCCGCATCTGCTGCCGCAGATGCTGGTCGGCCTGGTGCTGATGTTTCCGCATGCGATCCTGCACGAGGCGAGCCTGACCTTCCTCGGGTTCGGCCTTGATCCCACGCGACCGGCGATCGGCGTGATGCTGGCGGATTCGATGCGCTACCTGACCGCCGGAAAATGGTGGCTGGGCCTGTTTCCCGGCCTCTGCCTGCTGGCGCTGGTGCTCTGCTTCGATGCCGTGGGCAACGGCCTTCGTCTGATCCTCGATCCAAGGACGGCAGAGACATGACGCTTCTTTCCTTCCACGATTTCGGCATCGGCTTTCGCCGCTACAGCGGCCTGCTTTCGATGCGGGAGGTGCCGGTCGTCAGCGGCATCGGCTTTTCGGTGCGGCGCGGCGAGGTGGTTGCCCTGATCGGCGCTTCCGGCGGCGGCAAGAGCCTGATCGCCCATGCGCTGTTCGGTGTGCTGCCGCTCAATGCCTGCACAACAGGCGCGATCCGCTTCGAAGGCCGGGTGGTCGATGAGCGGAGCCGACCGGCCCTGCTGGGGCGACGCATGGCGCTGATGCCGCAATCGGTGAGTCATCTCGATCCGATGGCGCGCTGCATCAGCCAGCTTCGCTGGGCGGCGCGGCGGGCGGGTGCGCCGGCGGATGATGCCCGCCTTGCCGCGACTCTCGCGCAGTTCGGGCTCGGCGCGGAGGCGGGCAACGCCTTTCCGCACCAGCTTTCCGGCGGCATGGCGCGGCGCATGCTGATGGCGATCGCGACCATCGGCGATCCGGACCTGATCGTCGCCGACGAGCCCACCAGCGGCCTCGACGACGACAATGCCGATATCGTGCTGGCGCGGCTACGCAAGCTTGCCGGCGATGGCAAAGGGGTTCTGCTGGTCACGCATTCGCTCGCCTCCGCGCTTGCCTATGCCGATCGGGTCTGCCTGATTCGCGATGGCCGGCTCGAGGGCGAGGAGGATGCCGCCGGTTTTTCGGGCGGCGGCGGCGGGCTGCGCACGGCCTATGCCCGCGTGCTGTGGCGGGCCCTGCCGCAGAACGAGTTTCGGGGTGGCGACCATGCTTGAGGCGAGACGCGTTCGGTTCGGGTACGGCGTGCGCGCGCCGGTGGTCGACGGGGTCGATATTTCCATCCGCCCGGGCGAGATCGTCGGCCTCACCGGCCGGTCGGGCGCCGGCAAGTCGACGCTGGGGCGGCTTCTCGCCGGCTACCACAGGCCGGCCTCCGGCGAGGTGCTGGTCGATGGCAAGGCCCATGCGAAGGGCTATAACACGGTGCAGTATCTCCACCAGTCGCCGATCTTCGCCGTCGATCCGCGCTGGACGGTGGGACGGATCATTGCCGAGGGCTGGTCGCCCGATGAGGAGACCCGGCAGGCGCTCGGCGTTTCGAAGAGTTGGTACGACCGCTTTCCGCACGAGATCTCGGGCGGGGAACTGCAGCGCATCGCGGTGCTGCGCGCGCTCGGTCCGCGCACAAGATACCTCGTGGCCGACGAGATCTCCGCGCCGCTCGATCCCTTGACCCAGGCCCAGATCTGGGACGCCCTCATCGGCGCGGTGCGCAAGCGCAATCTCGGCATGCTGGTCATCAGCCACGACCGTCCG
>MDSV01148580.1_pt1 | contig 13574 bp, 11 predicted proteins | sample 810851 | NCBI WGS metagenome assembly MDSV01 (sample SAMN05326640, study PRJNA326480) | marine metagenome | isolation source: seawater | place: Atlantic Ocean: North East | collected 2012 | reverse complement strand
TGTAAGAAAATTTAAAAAAAAATAAAATAAAATAAAAAAAAAATTTAATTAAAATTTGCCTCATTTTAAATAATTAAGATTTTTATTGTAAATAATTTGAATTATATTTTCAGTCTTACGTTTCTCTTTTGTACCATTTAAAATAATATCTGATTTTTTATCTGTTAATGTCCTTATTACTTCTTTTGATACTTTAATATTGTTGCCAACTATAGTTCCTTTATTAAATTCAGACTTTTTAATGTAGGCAGCAAGCGCTATTTTAACATTTTTTAAATCTATATTTTTTAATTTTGCATAAGAACCATCTTTACTAACTATTCCAACAAATGAATTATCTCCATTTAGATCAAAAATATTAATCTTTGAGGACTCACCAATACTTATAAACTTATCACCGGCATTTCTTAATAAAATTGAGTTTAAAATTGCCTCAGATCCTGAAAAATCTATTGCGTCATTTCCAATATTTTCAAATCTTGAGTTTTTAATTTCTCCTGTGCCAAAATCAACATCAACACTGTCAGAACAATTTTCACTAAAATAAGAGTCTATAATTAAAAATTTACTTGAAATAATATTTAATGCATCTTCTGAACAAATTTTCAAAAATTTTACATTTTTTATGGTAACTTCATTCTCAAAAAAATTTACAGATCCCATTAAATTAAAGTTAAGATTGTGCAATATTTTTTTATCAGGATTAAATTCAATTGTTTCTATAAACGAGTTTATTTTTTTTTCATTGTAAGATGTAATTGTTGAAAAATAATTTTTATTTTTTTTTTCAAAATAAGGTTTCTTTAATCCATTAAGAAATTTGAACTCTACGTTTTCAAAATATGAAGGTTTTGATTTATCACTAATATATATTCCACCTCCAAAATTATCTTTATTTCCATGTATTGTAATCTCTTCAGAAAATCCGTTAGCATTCCATGAAGACTCTGAGAATATGAACGCATTATTTAAAAGATTTATTTTCTGACCTGGTTTTATAATTACGTGATATCCAGGTGGTATATATATATTTTCTTTTATTATAATATTATCTTTTTTTAGAAATAATTTATATCCAATTATATCAAAATATATTTTAAATAAATCGTTATTTAAAAAATTAAAACTATCAATACTTTCGCTAAGTCTTTGTACAATTCTTTTAGTATAAAAGTTTTTTTCGTTATCGAGAAAATGTACAGTTGTACACTTTAAGGGAAGATTTTTTTTATTAAAAATATTGTTGATTAATGTAATCTCTTTTTTAAGACTATAATTTAATTCATAATCATATTTTATCTTACTAACAGGGTTTTCACATTCTATTTTATTTACAATAAGTTCCAAGTTATTAATTTCCTTACTCGTTATTAATATTTCTAATTTTTTTTGTTCAACAAATAATTTTTCTAAATTGACTTGAAAAAATTTTTTCAAAATATCAGCTCTGTGATATATGTCTCCTTTTGAAAAATAATAAAGACCTGGTCCGTAAAAATAATTATGATCTACTAAGGAGTAGTCACCATAAATCAAAGAGTTAATTTTAGTTATTTCATCATCATTTTTCTTAAAAAAATCATCTAAAAATTTTTTTGATGTAATCTTATATACTGCTTCTCTATATTTCTTAAAAAAATCTTCATTTAATTCTCCTGAACTTTTAAAGAAAAACTTATAAACAAGATAGTTTCCAGTTAGCCTTCCTCCAGTCTTAATACAAGTTTCAAGATCTTCTTTACACCTCAATGCATCTTGAAAAGAATTTTGTATTGGAAGATTATACCAGTTTTTAATATGTTTATTAAAATTAGGAACTGATCTATGAGCATCATATCCAATTGGTTCAAATACACCTGGGATTGGATTGTAAAAAAATTTTACACTTTTTGCTGCTCTTGCATGAGGATAATAGTTCAAATCGGTTATTGCAAAAAAGTTGGCCCATTTTTCAGTGTCAAACATTTTTAGGTCTTTATTTTTATTTTTTAAAAAATCCTCAAGCTTGGTTTTTGCTATCTGAGTAAACCTAATATTTTCATCGTTTAACCAAAAATTCTTGTTATAAACTTCAAATTTATTTGAGTCATGTTCTCTAGTGAATTCTTCGTGAAGCGAAAAAATTGGTCCATTTCTCTTTTTATTTCTTTCTACTAAAATCTTATCGAAAGACTCCTCTAATGCATAAAGTTGTGGCTCTGAACCATTGATACTTAAATTTACAAAAACATAATTCAATTTTATTAAATTAAATTCACCTAATAATTCAAAAAATAACCATTCATGTAAATAATTTCGTGTCCTTGGTTTTTGTAAAGAAAACTTACGCATACCAAAAATTTTATCCTTATTTGATTTTAAATCTAGTTTGTAAGAAGCACGATCCTTTTCAAACCAATGTGATTTTCTGTCACCTTTGAGTCTTAAATCTGTTTGAAGTGTATTATTTTCAAAATCTATTGTTGCATTAACTTCTGTAAAAGCAGAACCCTCCTCTGAGAATCCGAAGTTTTCTAATCTTCGTTCTCTTTGATTCTCTAGATTAAGTTGATTTTCAAAAGATATATTTATATTTAATTTGGGAATTTTATAAAAATTGCTTTTAATTTTTTTATAAATTATTTCAGGCATATGTATATAATTTATCATTGAGCTTGTATACAAACGGCTCAAAAACTGATCCTTATTATTATTCCAATAACCGGTGTTGAAAAAAATTAAAGAAAAGAGAATTACAAATATGATTGAAAATATAAAGTAGAATTTTAAAAAAATATTAATTAAATGAATATTTAATTTTTTCCTATTTTTTTGTTTTATTTTCACTTTAAAATTTAATTTTAAATCGAGGATATATCATTTCTTGCAATAATAGATTTGTAATTTTTTTTATTTAATTCAGAAATAATATAATTAATTTTTTTTATATCTTTAACATTTATATCAAAATTTAATGTTGTCTCCTCTTTTGATTTACTGATTGATATTAAGTCAACTGAAATCGAATTTTTTTTAATAAATTCAACAATATCGTTAACTTCTTTTTCACTTACATATTTGTTTTTACTAATAGCTAGATTTAAGAGTTCTGAAATATCAATTTTTTTATTTTTATAAAATAGGTTGTATAAAAATATTACTATAAGTGAAAAGATTGTTCCCACCGTAATAATTTTGATTTGTCCTGCTCCACAACCCAAACCTATAGAAATAATCAAAAATAAATATACCAACTCTTCTGGCTCTTTAATTGCAGCTCGAAATCTAACAATTGAAAGTGCACCAACTAAACCTAATGACAAAGCCAAAGATGATTTTACAATAGTTATTACAATAGTTGTTGCTATTCCCAAAACTACAAAGTTTTTTGAAAAATCTAATCTATTAGACAGGGTGGATGAAAACTTTAAGTAAAAAAGCTGTACAAGAAAACTTAAAATTGCTGAAATAATTAAATTGTAAATAAAATTATCTAAGTTAAGTACTATGTTGTCTTGAAGAAGAAATTCTAAATCAGTTTTATTCATAAATTAAGTACATTTAATACCAAAAAAAAATAATTAAATAAATAACAATCGTTCTTAATTTCTTTATTTTATTGACTGTTCAAAAATTGAACTGTATTTATAAACAAATAGTGAAAACAGATATTGAAATACTAAATATTTTGAGAATGATTTATCATAAAGATCATAAGTCTCAAAGACAATTAGCCAAAGAATTAAGTTTTAGTCTTGGTAAAATTAATTATTGTTTAAAATCTTTAAAAAGTAAGGGCTTGATTAAAATTAAAAACTTTAAAAAGAATAAACAAAAAATAAATTATATATACCAACTTACACCAAAAGGAATTTCACATAAGACCAGCCTAACAATATCTTTTATGAAAAAAAAAATGAAAGAATATGATGAACTTAAAAGTGAATTAGAGGAAATTAAAAAATAAATAAATTATAATGATTAATTTTATTAAAATTTTACTGTCATCATTAGACAATAAACACTTGAGACAACTTATAATACTTTTTGTGATGATTTTTTTTAGTATTTTCCTAGAAATGCTAGGTATTGGACTTATAATACCGATGATAAATGTAATTATTAATAACGAGTATTTAGAAAAATTTCCTTTAATTATTAATGTTCTTAATTATTTTGGTAATCCCACAAATGATAAATTATTGATTTATTTTATTATTTTATTTGCAGGTGTTTATTTAATAAAAAATATTTTTTTGAGTACTCTTATTTTTATAAAGACTAGTTTTATATTTTCAGTTGGCAACTTTTACGCAAAAAAACTTTTAAAATTATATTTAAAAAAACCTTATTCATTCCACAATGAAAATAACTCATCAAAATTAATTAATAATTTAATAAATGAAACATCTTTAGCATCTGGACAATTCCTACTATCGATAATAGATTTAATAATAGAATTTTTATTAATAATTGGAATATTTTTTATATTATTTTTTGTTGAACCAAAATTAACTATTTTTGTAACTTTCGGCTTTTTATTTTTTGCTTTAATTTATTTTTTATCTGTCAAAAAAAAAATTTTGAATTACGGATACCTAAGACAAATTACAAACAACTTAAGACTTAAGCTTTATAATGAGACATTTGTTAACATAAAATTTCATTTAATATACAAAAAGACAGAAAAATTAATTAAAGATATAGTTGATAATTTAGAGAATATAAGAACATTAAACACCAGATATGTTTTTTTACAACATTTACCAAGATATTTGCTTGAATTTTTAGTTGTTATTATTTTTTGTATAATAATATTAACTTTCTCTTACAGTAAAATGCTAGGAGTAAGTAATTTAGTTCCAACTCTAGCGTTATTTTCTGCTGCGGCATATAAAATTTTACCATCAATAAATAAAATTATTCAAAGATTGCAAAATTTAAAATTTGCTAAGTCAGCAATAAAATTAATTTCAGAAGAGTTAAAAGGTGAAATAAAAATAGAAAATAATTTTGAGGCTCAAACAAATAAAGAAAAATTAAAATTTTATAATCTTATTATTAATAATGTTTCTTTTAATTATAATAAAGAGAGTAAGCCTATTTTTTCAAATATTTCTTTAGAAATTGTTAAGGGAAAAATTTATGGTTTTATTGGTCCAACAGGTTCTGGTAAGTCAACCTTAATAGATATTTTAATGTATTTGCATAATTTAGAGGGCGGAGAGTTAATTTTAAACAATAAAATTAATCTTAAAAATAGAGAAAATGATTGGCATAAGTTAATTGGATATGTCCCTCAAAGAGTATTTTTACAAGATGATAGTATTAAAAATAACATTGCTTTTGGTGAACATGAACATGAAATAAATAAAGAAAATTTGTTAAAAAGCATAAGATCTTCACAACTAGAAAATTTTATTTTAAGTCTTAAAGATGGACTAGATACAAAAGTTGGTGAAAATGCCTCAAAATTATCTGGTGGACAAATTCAAAGAATTGGAATTGCTAGAGCGTTGTATTTAGATCCTGAAATTTTATTTCTTGATGAAATTACTAGTTCATTGGATGCAAAAACAGAACAAGAAATATTAAGTTTAATTAAGTCTTTGAAAAAAGAAAAAACAATAATCTTTATTACCCATAACAAAAGTAATTTGGAAATTTGTGATGAGGTTTATGAGGTAAATAATCAGAATTTAATTAAAAAGAAATAATTATGACTAATAATGAATTAGAATTTTTTAAAAATAAATATAACTTTTACAAAAAGAAAAACAAAACCAAAAAGCATATACTCTTAGTGGATAGACAAAGATACGATGCTACAGTTATAAATTCTATTATAGCTCTAGCTTTAAATAAAAAGTATAAAATGAATGTTATTTTATTGAGTGATTTAGCAAAAGATAATTTTATTATAAAAATTTACAACCAACTTGGTTTTAAAAAATATTTAAAAGGAATTAATTATTTGCAATTTTTCAAATACCCTCATATTTTTTTTTATTCATGTTTATTGACTGCATATGGAGTTTTTAAAACCTTAAACAATGGATTTTTATGGTTTATAAACAATTATAAAGTGGACAGAGTTCCATTTGGTGATTTAATATATGATACCAATGTAAGGTTTGATCACAGATACTTAAAACCAAAAGTCGATTTTCGATTTATTAAATTATTGATCATAAGCACTTTTAGAATAATTTTAATTTCAAAATATTTCAAAAAATATAATGTTAATAAGCTTGTTACTGGGGATGAGAACTATTCATTTAATGGTGGTATAGCTTTAAGATTATCAATTTTTAGAAAAATACCCAATTTTGTACCTGGAAGAACAAGTGACAAGGAATTTGAAATTCAAACTTATGATAAACAAAAATTATATTTAGGTAAAGATAATATCAGGGTAAAAAATATATACAAAAAATTTTTAAGATTTAGACCCAATATAAATGATATAAATAAATTTTATAATTTGAGAAAAAATAAATTAAACCAAAAATTTTTTTGGACTCAAAAGAATTTTACAAAAGCAAATACAGTTTCAAAATCAGGTTTAAACTTTATAAAAAAATTATCAAAAATTAAGAAAAAAAAAATACTTTATGCATCACACGCATTTTCAGATGCAGTTCATCAAAAAGGTTTATCTTATGCTTTTAAAGATTATTATGATCAATTAATTTTAACATTAAAATTTATAGTTAAAAATGATAAGGATAATATTTGGATTTTTAGGACACATCCTTCATCAAAAATTTATGGTGAGGACAGTATATTTTTAAAAGCTATTAATAAATATAAAGATAAAAATATAATGTTATGTCCTAAAAATGTACCAATCAAAAAATTATATAATATTTGTGACATAGTTGTAACTGGAAGTGGATCAGTAGGTTTAGAATTCATTTGTGAGGGAAAACAGGCTATATTAGCTGGCTCTTCAGGATACTCTAACAAAGAAATTACACCTTTTTTTGCCTCAAGCCAAAAAGAATACTTCAGTTTTTTAAAAAATATAAATTTGATTAAAAATCCTACAATAAAACAAATTAACTTAGCAAAGAAAGCTCTTTATTTTTTTGAGTCTGGAAAATTTATCTCAAAAAAAATAACTGCAAAAAATTGGGTTAAAGATAAAATTTTTAAATCTTTTTTTATCAATTTTTTTGGCATGGGAATGAAATACAATGATTATATTAAATTAATACATAATATGTTAATAAAAGATATTTTTAAAAGTAAAGTATTTAATGAAATAAAAAAATTAGTTTAATTTAGAGGTTATTTTGTACTACAAGATATTAAGAGATAAAATAAATAAAAAAACTGCAACAGTTGCTATTATAGGACTTGGTTATGTAGGACTGCCACTACTTGTTCAGTTTTATAGAAAAGGTTTTAAGTGTATAGGATTAGACTTAAACAAAAAAAAAATTAAATCATTTACAAAAAAAAAATTTAATAATGATTATTTTGGCTCAATTTTAAAAAAAAAAAATAAACACTCCAATAGTGAACTTTATCAAATTAAATTTACAAGTGAATATTCAACATTATCAAAAGCTGACTGCATAATAATATGTTTGCCAACACCCATCACAAAAACGAAAAAGCCAGACTTATCGAAAATTTATGTGAGTTTAAAAAGTATGGGAAAATACTTAAAAAAAGGCCAACTAATCTCATTGGAGAGTACAGTAGCTCCAGGTACTACAGAAAGAGTTTATGGCAAATTTTTAATTAAAAAAAAAGGTTTTGATTTATCATCAAATTTTTTTTTAGCTTATTCTCCTGAAAGAGAAAATCCCGTAATTCAGAATTTAGGGCAAAGATATAACTTTTATAATACACCAAAGGTTTGTGCAGGATATTCTAGAAATTGTACTAATTTAGCTACATTGCTGTATTCGTGTGCTATAAAAAAGGTGGTAAAATCTTACTCTTTAAAAAGCGCAGAGATGTCTAAAATGATTGAAAACGTTTATAGGTCTGTAAATATAGGGTTGGTGAATGAATTGAAAATGATGTCTCATAAAATGAGTATCAATATACATGAAATTTTAAATCTAGCCGAAACAAAACCTTTTGGGTTTACAAAATTTAAACCAGGTCCAGGAATTGGAGGACACTGCATACCAATAGATCCGTATTATCTCATCTGGGAAGCCAAAAAGAATAATTTCAATTCAGAGTTTTTAAAGAATGCAGTTAAAACTAATGAAAAAGTGACGAACTGGTGTTTAAGAAAAATTAAAAATATTTTTAAAAAAAATAGATTAGTTTTAAAAAAACAAAAAATTTTATTACTTGGAGTTGCATATAAGTCAAATATCGATGATTTGCGAGAATCGCCTGCTTTAAAATTTTTTGAGTACTTTAAGAAAAACCTCATTAACTTTGATTATTGCGACCCCTATATTAATTATATAAAAAAAATAAAAAAAAAATCTATCAACCTAAATTATAAATTATTCAATAAATATTCGGCTATAGTATTAATAACTGACCATAAGATTTTTGATAAAAAGAAAATTTTAAAAAATTCAAATTTAATAGTTGATACTAGAGGATATTTCTCAAAATATACAAATGACAAAATATATTTTGTATAATAGCTTGTTTCTTTTGATTTAACTTAAAGTAGTATCAAAAATATAAAGTTTTTCTTATTCATTTTTGTAAATTTAATTATTTAATTTATTATAAATATATTTACTAATATTTTCATGCCCTATATCACTTGGATGTGTTGTAACTCGATAGAGATAATTAATCAAAGGATCACTTGATTTTTTAAAAAGTTCGCTGTTTAAGTCAATTAAATTAATTTTCAATTCTTTAACAATTTCAATAATCTTTGAATAATATCTTGAAGAATTATATATATTTATTCCATATAAATACCTATTTACTCCTGGAACGTATACAAAATAGAATTTTGAGTTGTTCACCTCACTCAATATTTTTATTTCATTCAAAATCTCTTTGAATTCAGCAACTAGTTTTTGATTATTATTACCTATTAACAAACTTCTTAATTTATATAATTTTAAAAATTTTAACAATTCAAATTTATGAATTCTTAACCTGTCTTTAATTTCTTTGTTTGTATTAAATAATATTTCATTTGTTAAGGTATCTTCTTTTTTAGAAAAAATATATTTCCAAAACTCATCAACTCTATTTTGATTTTCTATTAAATTTTGAGAAAAATTTTTATCATTCAAATAATTTTTTAAAATTGGATGATTTAGCTCATTTTGTAAATTAGTTAAATCATTTGGCTCAAAATAAAAAAGTATAACATTTTTAAACTTATCTTTTATCAAATACTCTCTTAAAATTGCATATTGTGAAAGAGTTCCTATACCTCCTTGAGAGAAGTTAATAGTTCCATAATCACTTTTAGATAATTTTTTAAAATTCGCAGATATAGAATTATTTTTATCTCCACCCATCAAAAATGAATCGCCTACAAGTAAAAATTCAATTTTATCTTTGTTCCATTCATTATTTGAGTTTCTAAATCCAAATTGATCAGTTCTATAATCTAATTGTGAATAAAAATCATTACCCACATGAAAAAAATTTTCATTTGCTGGCATAGTAAGAGGAAGAAAATTTAACTCATTATTGTAAATGTTTTTATCTAATAAATATCCAGTAGAAACTAATACAGAGTAGTAATTTTCCCTATTTTTTTTGAATAATTCAATTCCAGATAATTTATTGATTTTTTTTTTTTATTTAAACTGGCATTAAGTTCTTTATACATAAAATTAACACCTAGATGATAATTGATGTTTAATACTGCTTCAGCAGAAAAAAATAATAGAAATAAAAATATAATTATTTTAAATATTTTAAGTTTTAACTTTTTTTTTAAAAAAAAAATTAATATTGAAAATAAAATCAAAACAAAAGATATTATGTAATATATTTCATAATAATTTTCTTGTTTTCCTTCGTGTATGATTTCTGCTCTATAAAATACATAAACATATAAAGCCAAACAAATTATTAAAAAATAAAATGAGATATCTTTAATAATTTTTTTAAGAATATTATTTATATTTCCAAAATGTTTGTCCATCTTTGTCTTGTATTAAAACACCTTTGTCTAAAAGTTCGTTTCTTATTTCATCAGCTTTTTGATAGTTTTTTTCAGTTCTTGCTTTATTTCTTTCATTAATCTTTTCCTGAATTTCCTTCTCAGATAAAGAAACATTTTTTTTCTTATAAATAACCCATTTTTAGATTAAAGTATAACTGCAATTGAGTTGGTTTAGATTTAGTTTTTTGAACTCTATCTTTGAAAGGTTTTGTTCTAGTTGGTTTGAAATCAAAACCTCTTACAAACTTCTCCATTTGTGCATTGTGTTCAACTGTTTCTTTTGATTTAACTTAAAGTGAGGATAAATATTTTTCTGATAGCCATTTAATATTTTTTTGCTTATCTTCTTTGAGATATTTAACAAATTCTTTTGTTTTATTTTTTTCAACAGCACATAAAAAATACTTATTTTGTTTGTTTTTTACTATTGCAATTTTAAACTTATTTTTTTTTAATCTATTATTAATTGATGAACTTATATAAAAACCCCATTTTTTTTTAACAATGTCATACTCCCTTTTATTTTTTTTTCCATAAAGGGTTACGAGTTCATTGCTATCTAAAATTAAATTTCCAACTTTACAAATAATGTCTTTGTTTACTTTGAATGATCTTTTTTTTTTTACAAATTTCATTTTATGTTTATTATTTTTTTTTGAAGATTAAAGTTTGTAAATTTATTTAATATTTTAAAAAAATTTTTTTCATTTATTCCAATAAAATTAATAAAATCTTTATAATAAAACTTTGTTATTTTTACTCTGTCATATTTTTTTACTAGTGTTATAGCCATTCGTCTATTGATTTTACCGGCTCTGATATCTTCGCATGCATGGTCTGTTGCTCTTCCATATCCAAATTTTAAAAATTTAAGATATTGATGAATTCTGTTAATTTTTTCATCAATACCAACATAATTTCTATATGTTCCCTCACTATTAGATTTCAAATTTTTAAAACCATATCTTTTTGCGATTTTCAAATTATTCTCAGCACTCCATTTAAAAAAGTAACTACAAAAAATTGCTGTTGTTTTTGATAAATCGTTTTTTGAGGGTAAATCATAAACTTTAATTTGTTCATATGGAATATTATGCCTTTTGGCAAATTTTAAAGGGGTATTATTACTGTTTGCAGCATATTTGTTAAACCACTGTGCAGTAATTTTTTTTGGATCAAACTTTGTATCTCCACTATATTCTAAAGCAGAATTTTCACCTAAAAAAACCAATGGGATTTTAAATTTTATTGCAGTTCTAATTGGAAAAGCGTGCAACATGCAATGAGACATCAAATCGGGATCTCCATATTTTTCAAAAGAAATTTTAAGAATTTTTTTATGAATCTTTAAGTTTGGCCTAAAAGTAAATAGAGAGGCTCCCATTTTTGGAATTAGTTTCAAGTTGTGTTCGCCTATCCTTGTTTTAAAACCATAATCTATATTTAATGCTAAAACTCTTAAACCATTTGTAACTAAATGATGAACTTGGGTAATGCTATCTTTGCCTCCACTGACTGGCACTAGGGCATCAAAATTTTCGGATTTTATTCTTTTTATTTTTTTTATTAAAAGTTCAAATTCTTTCTTTCTTTTGTTCCATAATTTTTTTTTTTTAATTTCATAATGATATTTACAACTTTCACAGATATCCTTATCAAACTTCATATTAGGTTTTGAATTTGGCATTACACAGTAAGAACAGTATTTTAAATTCATTTATTTTCTATAACCTATTATTTTAGCGGGAGAGCCAGCATTGATAGAGCATTTTTCAGTATTTTTATTCACAAAAGAATTTGCACCTATAACAGATTTATCTGAGATTTCTACTCCTTTAGCTATTACCACATTTGCTCCGGTCCAACAATCATTTCCAATTAAAATTGGTGCATGAATAAAACCCTGATTATTGATATTATCATCTTTATTTATTTTATGTTCATTTGCATTCATAATATTACGAGGACCAAAAATACAATTCTCACCTATAATTAAGTCTGCACCACCATTAAGTATAGATCCGGTTGTTATGCATGTGTTTTTTCCAATTAAAATTTTCCCTTCTCTTGCTGCTACAAATCTACAATTATTCTCGATTTTGACATTATCCTCAAAAAAAATTGATCCATTTTCTCTTGTTCTTATATCTATATCACCTAAAATCTGAATATTATTTCCAAATTCAATCAAGTTTTTCTCACCATTTAATTTCAATTTTGGAATACCCTCAATATAAAAATTTTTACCAACCTTGATACCTTTGGTTTTTAAAATTAACTTAATTAAAATGCTTAAAAAATTGTAAATACTTTTTCCAAATATAAGACTTAAAAATTTTATCATTTTAAAAATTATTATCTAAAAATAATTTTAAATTTAAAATATTAAATAGAAATTTATCAAAATCACCCGTTTTTTGATTTTTGAAAATTTTCATGTGATTAAATAATTTTTTAAAATTAATAATATCAGATAAATTGCTTTTATCTTTCAATAAAAAGTTCTTTATTGTATTTATATCTGTTAATGATGAAAGTGAAGCATTAAAGCCAAATTTTTGTCTATCCATTCTTATCTCATCTAACAGGATACCTTTTGATGCATCTCTTAATATTGACTTTTGATATCCTTCTTTAATTAGATATTTAGTAGGTATGTTGATACTGTAATTTAATAGTTCCTTGTCTAAGAATGGACTTCTGTTTTCTACCGAATACATCATCGAGTTTAGATCATCATGATGAAGAATAACTGGAACTATTTGGTAAAATAATTCATTTAGCATACGGTTTCTTAAAATATTTTTTTTGTATAATTGTTTTTCTTGTAAAACTTTTCCGATAGGTTTTTTAATAATTTTTTTTAAACTTTTATTTAAATCGAATACTAAATTGTATTTATTTTTGTTATTTAAATAAAGATTTGGGTCTTTTAGTAAATTATTTCGAATTTTGGGATATACATGTTTTTTCCAATAAATTAATTCATTATTTTTAATTCTAAAATTATTAACTGATGCAAAATACAACAAGTAATGATCATAATAACCTGTAAATATTTCATCAGCTCCTGTTCCCGATATTGCAACTTTAAAACCAGATTTTGAAATTTTTTCGCTTAAAAAAGAATGAACGTAATATGATATTGTTGATATGGGACTATCATGCTGTATAACCAAATCTTGCAAATGATTTAAAAAATTTTTGTTTTTTTTTAATTTAATTTGAGTATTTTCGCATTTAAGGTCTTGAATAATTTTATCAATATTTCTTTTTTCATTATATTTTTTGTTATTATCAATAATGGAAAAGGTTTTAATTTTTTGATTAAATTCTTTAACAGCCAGTGAAGCTAAAAAAGCTGAGTCAATACCCCCACTTAAACAAAAAGCAATGGGTACATCAGATCTTAATCTCAAACTTAAACTTTTTTTTATTAATTCTTTAGTATTGTATACAATTTCATCAT
>MDSV01139427.1_pt1 | contig 13574 bp, 21 predicted proteins | sample 810851 | NCBI WGS metagenome assembly MDSV01 (sample SAMN05326640, study PRJNA326480) | marine metagenome | isolation source: seawater | place: Atlantic Ocean: North East | collected 2012 | reverse complement strand
GGAGGAAACTATGCTATACGATTATCTATTGATAGCAATAGCAGTTCTAGTTACTATCGGAGCATTCTTACTCGGTATAACTATTTCTTGGTTAGCAAAGGGTTACGTTGAAGATTACATCGAAAACGCTGCCTATGCTAAGTCTGTAACTCATCCAGAAATGTTAGATGAGAATGGTCAAATAGTTCACGATGAACTAATCTACCTTCGTGATATGATCGTCGAAGATGACGATGATGATGAAGATTAATTGAGTAAATTTAATTATGCCAGCAACACACATTACAAACAGTAGCAGCAAGCTACTCATAAGTGAGATCCTACGCAAGGTCTCCAATGCTAAAACAAAATCTGAGAAGATCAAACTTCTTAGAGATAATAACAGTGTTGCCTTGAGGCAACTTATGATTATTAATTTCGATGAGAGTATTGTCTCAGAGATCCCTGAAGGCAATGTTCCATACACACCTAACGATGCCCCTGTAGGCACAGATCATACTCGTTTAGAGTCTGAGTACCGTGGTCTCTATAGGTTCTTCAAGGGTGGTGATAATACTATCAAACCTCTTAAGAGGGAAACTATGTTTATCCAATTGCTTGAGGGTCTATCTGCTGAAGAGGCAGAACTCTTATGCTTAGTTAAAGATGGTAAACTTTCTGAGAAGTATAAGCGTATTACTAAAGCAGTAATCACTGAAGCATTCCCATCTATCGAGTGGGGAGGTAGAAGTTGAGTATCAATGTCCTTAAACAGGATTGTAAAATAGAAGAGTCAAAGGATAAAACTCTTCCTTACACAGCATACCTTGTAACTTACAAGGTTGATGGTGAGAATAAGTATGATCTAGCGACTGCTAATAAAGAAGCAGATCTTTTTGATTATTATTATGATCTTTATAAAAAAGATTTTGTGACCTTTAAACAGTCAGGAGGCATAGCAAATCCAAAAACATGGAATTACAAGTCACCCACACCACCTAAAGGTAAAAGAAAATGAGTACGATCTACAATGGATATAAGAATCCAGCGAACATGACAGAGGAGGAGAAGACACAACAGAATATGAGAGCACTAGGTGCTGTCATTACATTCTTTGTCAAACCAGTCATTGTTAAATGGTTGTGGAACTGGTTAGGGATTACCGTATTAGGTTTAAGTTCTCTTACATATCTACAAGCACTAGCACTCTGCTGGTTGATTTCATTATTATTCACTAAACAAGATGCAGGTAATTAAAGTATCAGTTACACCTGATGCAGAAAAAACCATTGGTTATGTTGCAAGGGTAAGTAACCCAAACAATCAGAACAACCCAAAAGTTTCTGGTCTTTTAAAATACTGTATAGATCATGGACACTGGTCTATATTTGAACAAGCATTCATGACAGTAGAGATCAACACTACCAGAGGACTTGCAGCACAAATACTACGACATAGATCATTTACATTTCAAGAGTTCTCTCAGAGATATGCTGATACTAATCTATTAGCAGATGAGATACCGATGTTTGAACTTCGTAGTCAAGATTTAAAAAACAGACAAAATTCAATCGATGATATCCCCAAAAATAAGAAGGCAGATTTACAGGCGAGGATCGCTGAGTACTTCGTTGACTCGATGGATCTCTACAATGAACTCCTCGCTAACGGTGTTGCGAAGGAGTGTGCGAGGTTTGTTCTCCCGTTAGCAACTCCTACACGATTGTATATGAGTGGTAGTATTCGTTCTTGGATACACTACATAGATTTACGATCCGCACATGGAACTCAAAAGGAACACATGGATCTCGTAGAAAATATACGAGGGATATTCAAAAAAGAGTTTCCTATAATTTCAGAAGCACTATCATGGTAGAAAAGTTTTCACTACAATTAAAAGAAGGAACTAAGAAGTCTCATTCAGCAGCAGAGAATACAAAATTTGTTGCTGGATTTCTTCGTGGTGTCCTTGATAAAAAAAAATACAGACAACTCCTTACTGATTTCTATTATGTCTATGACACAATGGAGCAGCGTATAAGGGAGTCTAAAGATACTTTTGTTAATATGATAACGTTCAATGAATTGGAGCGTGTGGATGCCCTTGAGAGGGATCTTAGATACTACTACGGTCCTATGTGGAGAGATGTTCAAACACCAACTGAATCATGTAACAAATACTGTTATAGAATCAATGAGATAGCAGAGGAAGATCCTTATCTATTGATTGCCCATCATTATACTAGGTACATTGGTGACCTATCAGGTGGACAGATCCTTAAAAATATTGCAGCAAAAGCATTACGCAACCCAGAAGGAGAGGGACTACACTTCTATGATTTCCCTGAGATTGACAATGCTAAGGAGTGGAAAGATGGATACAGATGTTGTCTAGATAATATGGACTTGAACGAGCAGCAAAAGAGTGCTATAATAGCTGAAGCAAATAACGCATTCAGATTAAACATGCATATCTTTGATGAGATAGAGGGAAATGCTATTACAGGATTCCTTAAAGTCTTACTAGCAACTATAAGAGGTAAGTAATGCCAACATATCCAGTAGTAAATAAAAATACTCAAGAGAAACAAGAACTCAACATGAGTATGAAAGATTATGATCAGTGGAGAAAGGACAATCCCGACTGGGATAAGGACTGGTCTCAAGGAACTGGTGGTGTCACTTATGGTACACCTAAATCTGAAGACGGATTCAAAGAGGTGATGTCTAAAGTCCAGCAATATCACCCTACTGCTAACCTATCGAGGTTCACTTAAACTATGACTAGAGCGAGAAAGAAAACAAACGGAAATGGAAACGGAGATAAACCTCTCCAACCCATGTCTAAGAAGATGATGAAGAGGAAAAAACCTATTGATCAGTCTTATATGACTGAGATAAAACCTTTGACTGATAATCAAACGGTAGTGTTTGATGCCTATAAAGAAGGTAAGAATATTTTATTGCATGGTGCAGCAGGAACAGGTAAAACTTTCATCACATTGTATCTTGCTCTTAAGGAAGTGCTTGACATTACAACACCATATGATAAGATAGTAATCGTAAGGTCATTAGTACCTACTAGAGAGATTGGTTTCCTACCTGGTGACCATGAGGATAAGTCCTATCTCTATCAGATTCCATACAAGAACATGGTAAGATACATGTTCAGTATGCCTGATGACAACTCATTCCATATGCTATATGATAACCTACGAGCACAAGAAACTATTGACTTCTGGTCTACAAGTTTTATTCGTGGTGTTACTCTTGATAGTACTATCGTTATTGTAGATGAGTTCAGTAACTTAAACTTCCATGAACTTGATTCAATGATCACTCGCATAGGTGAGGACTCTAAGATCATGTTCTGTGGTGATATTACTCAGACTGATCTCACAAAAGAATATGAGAAGTCAGGCATCTCAGACTTTATTAGAATCTTAAACAACATGGATAAAGATTTTAAGTGTGTTGAATTTGGTATAGAAGACATCGTTCGATCTGGTCTAGTAAGATCTTATCTTATATCAAAATATAATCTAGGATTTTAAATGACTTTTACTTTCGTTGATGTTGACCTCAAAGTTCCAGAGGTTCAAGCCGTGAATCAAGATGGTGTTAGGTTCTACCCAATACCTGGTGCTGATAAATATTATCCAAGCGTTACCTCAATCACATCGTTTAAGAACGCAGCTTTCTTCGCAGGTTGGAGAAAGAAAATAGGTGAAGAAGAGGCGAATCGTATTACTAATAGAGCAACTCAACGAGGTACAGCATTCCATAGTATCACTGAAGATTATGTCAAAGGTGAATTAAATCTAGACATTTACTTGGCAAACAACCCATTATCTGTTAGAATGTTTCAATCGGCAAGGTCAACACTAGACAGGATTGATAAGATCCATTGTCTAGAGACCTTCCTTTACTCACACTATCTTGGTCTCGCTGGTCGGGTGGACTGCATAGGTGAGTTTGACGGTGAGTTGGCAGTAATCGATTTTAAAACTTCTACAAAAGAGAAACAAGAAAATTACATTGAACATTATTTTGTTCAAGAAACTGCATACGCAGCAATGTTTCTCGAACGTTCAGGAATTGAGGTTAAGAAAATTGTCACACTCATTGCCACAGAAGAAGGATCTGTTCAAGTATTTCAGAAGTACAATCTTGATGACTATTTACAATTACTCAAATCCTATATTGAAGAATTTGTTAGGGGAAGAAATAATGCCTAAACAAAAAGCATTAGATGACAATTTTTTAACCCCTACGAAGTTCTCGCAAGAGATCGAAAGGTTAGTTAAAAAAAGCAACGGTCTCATCTCATACATTGAGGCAGTAGTAACTTACTGTCAAGAGAATGAAGTTGAGATTGAAACTGTTCCAAAACTATTAAACAAACCATTGAAGGAACGATTGCGACATGAGGCACAACGTTTAAACTACATGAAAGTCTCATCGAAAGGAGTCCTACCATTGTGACAGGTTTTGAGGTATATAAAACTTACCTTGCACTTAAACAACACTTCACTAAACTAAACTACGATTACCAAAAATATAACGGTAAAGTCCGAGCGAATGAAAAATCATTTGAAGAAAGACGAGACCGTTATTTTTTTAAGAAGTTAGCAGTAAGGTACAATGATACTGAGATAGTAAATTACTTTGTTGCTAACTTTATAGCAGACTCCAAAGGGTATTTACGATCATTCAGTGATGATATCTACACTCAATGGAAGATACATCAAGAATCATTCTCCTATAAATTTAGAGAGGATGTTCATTTTTTATTAGATGACTATCAATCACCTTATCAATTAGCATTTGATAAGATATTCATAGTTAAAGCAGGAACACATCCAAGTCTTCTTAAACATTATCTTGCTAAAGATATATCTTTAGAGACTCTTGTTGTTTTTGAAGCATGTTTAGGATTCGTTGATGACTTTGATAAAGTATTAACTGATCCGATATGGAAAGAGATTAAGATGAAAGTCATTAAGTATCTACCATTCATAAAACTAGATTGTAATTTATATAAAAATAGTATTTTAAACACGATAGGAACCAAGCTATGAGCTTCTTTGAATCAGACTTAGTACAAGAAGATTTACAAAACATCTTCAATACTTATCATGCGATAGCATCTATGACTCAACAACTGTCTACTCTGGACAGAGAAAGTAGGATAGAACATATCGGAGAGTGTAAAGGATTGATTGAGAAGCAGAAGGTATTCTTTACTAGGTTATGTCTTGCAGCATCTAATGATGCAGAGGCAGCAGACATGAAGGTAAGGATCAATACGATGTCTCAAGCATTTGGATATGCTGACCTCCATGCATGTATGGATGCCATGATAAAGACCCTAGAGCAAGCAGAACGAACTGCTTGACACCTTATAAATAGTATGCTACTATAATCCAGTAGTAACAATACAACTCAATACGGAGAATACAATTATGTCTTTTGCTTCTTTAAAGAAGGCTAGTGGTGGTAACTCACTTGCTAGACTAACACAAGAGATAGAAAAACTAAATCAACCTCAACAGACAGGCGCAGATGAGCGTCTATGGAAGCCAGAACTTGATAAATCAGGTAATGGTTTTGCTGTTATTAGATTCCTACCAGCACCCGATGGCGAAGAAATGCCTTGGGCAAAGATATGGAGTCATGCGTTCAAAGGACCTGGCGGTCAGTGGTACATCGAGAACTCTCTTACTACTTTAGGTAAGGATGATCCCGTTGGTGAACTGAACAGGGAACTCTGGAACAGTGGTCGTGACGAAGACAAGTCGATTGCTAGAGCACAGAAGCGTAAGCTTTCTTACTACTCTAACATCTATGTTGTGTCTGATCCTGCACACCCAGAGAACGAAGGAAGAGTCTTCCTTTATAAGTATGGTAAGAAGATCTTTGACAAACTTGTTGAAGCAATGCAACCTGCTTTTGCTGATGAGACTCCTGTTGATCCATTTGACCTATGGAAGGGTGCAGATTTTAAACTTAAGATCCGCAAACTAGATGGTTACTGGAACTATGATAAGTCTGAGTTCGCTGATGCAGCTACTCTAGGTGGTTTTGATGATGATAAGTTAGAGTCCATATGGAAAGGATGCTACTCACTCGCTGAGTTTGAGTCTGCTAAAAACTTTAAGTCTTATGAGCAACTTAAGTCTCGTTTGACATTAGTTCTTGGTAGAAGTACTGCACCAACGAAAGTTGATCAGGAAACTCTAGAAAACGAGACCGAGAGTAGAGGAAATTGGGGTCAAGAAGTCTCCGAGTTCCGTAAGCAAGCAGTCGCTGCTTCTCCTGTAGAAAATGATGCAGATACATTGTCTTACTTTGCTAAACTAGCAGAAGAAGACTAGTAGACTGATCATAAACTGTCACAAGGGGGGGTTGTATGACCTCCCTTTTGTGTTATAATATTACTATACAAACGGAGGACTCAATGAAAGCTGCACTCGCTGCTGTATTATTACTAAGTTCAATGCCTGTTAATGCAGGTGAATATCAAGAAGGTTATTCTAGTAGTCGGAATTGTTTTAAGACAGAATACCGAGAAGAATATATACCAGGAACTAGAGAGAATCCTGGTTACATAAGAACATGGAACGAAACAGTTGAAGTTCCTTGTAGATATGATGAAGGTTCTTTGAGAAATGGTGGATACACACAGAGAACTACAATCGAGTATGACAATAATGATTGTACTGATGGTAAGATTGCTGGTGCATTACTAGGTGGTGGTGCTGGAGCAGCAATGTCTCAAGGAGATGGACGCTGGTGGGCAATACCATTAGGTGCTGTTCTTGGAGGCACTATCGGTTGTGATTTAGACGGAGGATAAATGACAGAAGAAACCATTAAGAAGTATACTTATACTAAAGAAGAAGTAGATAGAATGATTGCTCATGCAGTTCAAATAGCAGTTGCTCAGGCACGAGCTATTGATGAAGCATCTATGCGTAAGCATAATCGAGAAGCAACTATTATTAGTATGATCCTTGGGTTTACTACCCTTGCACTATTTGTTGATGGTTTACTTCGTATACTTGGTATCATTCCACCATTTATGCACATCGATGTAAACATCATCGATAAAATTACAGAAAAGACTAAACAAATTGTTGAAACAGATTTACAACCTGTTCTAAATAGAATACCTAGACTATGATCCATTTAATTTTGACGCTGATCGTTATTGTAGCGATCTCAGCCATTATATTAGTAGTGTACAACCCACACAATTGATATGGTAAACTTACTATCACTAATATTCATTGCTATAATGCTGTGCCTCACAGGTGCAGCATTTGCTTTAATATTCAGAAATCTTAGTGATATTAATAAGTTACAATCAAAACCAAGAAGAAGACATCCAGAACTTGAAGAGATAAAAGAAGGAGATGAGTTATTGGTAGTAAAGTTTAACCCTGATTGGGAAGAGGGTGAAGTTGATATTAAATTTACTCCTGATAATAATTTTACTGACAAGGTTTTAGACAAGTCATTACAAAAAAGAATTCAAGAGTTAGAGGATGACGATGAAGATGAAGGGGACGGTGATGTCCCTGCAATAATACGCTGATATATAATTCGACCTTTAGTTCTCAAAAAGTCGGAAAAAAAACTCGGCAGATTTTTTGCCCCTTTAGATTTTTTAAGTTACGTTTGTAGTAGTACTTCCAGGTCCGTTATCGTATGAAGTAACTGTTCCTACGTTATCAGTAACAACAACAGATCCAGCAGCAACCCCAGAACTATCTAAGAATCTGGAGGACATGTTGAGGTCTGTTTTTTTATTGCCTTCACGATCTATTTCATCATTTTGATCATATGCGACTAATTCTTCAAACTCATTATTGATCATTTCCACTATTGGTGGAGTTGGTATCTTAATTGCTCTTAGTAACTCATTCTCATAATCTTCATATTCGTAATTAGTGACTGGATATAGAGATTCCCCTTCAGTCTTAATTGACCCATCTGGTAAAACTGCTCTAAAATCAGCATTTACCTGTGTACCAGCATTTATGAAAACTTCGTCATTATACAATATCTCATTTGTTTCATAATGATGGATTTGGTTGGGATCAGTGTATTTTGCAGCAACGTATTTTTGTAACTCATTTACGTTTTTTGGCCATTGTGTGTAAAAGTCAGTTATATTGTTAATTAGTAATAAAATCCAATCTAGACCAGTATCACCATATAGTGCTAATGCAATAGTAGCAGGAGTTTCATGATCTCCTATAGTATAAGGTTCTAGTAATGTAATATACTTGTCTAAATCTCCTCTTGTCTTAGTTCTTCTGAATATATTCTTTACAAGACGATATTTGAAGGATTCGTCATCTTTGATTCCTTCTCCAACGTATATATTTGGTAATTGTGTAAAATATGCCATTAGTAACCTGCTGCTGCATCTGATTGGGTAATTAACCGTGTTTCGGTAAATGTAACTGTCATAACAATCGCTGGATTATCCAAACCTGCGTCAGGTAAGTATTTCATTGCGACATATTGATTATCTGGTGTATAGTTAATATTGATACCTGTACAGACAGATGGATATATCTTAAACATCAAATCTCGTCTTGTTCCTTCATTTATATTACCAGAAGAATCTACAGTATCGTTATTGTTACCAAAACGGACAAATCTTAGTTGGAATCTATCTGGAATCTCGAAGAATCTGTTTGATCCAACGTAATTATCAGTTCCTTTCATACCTTTGAAGAATTCCTTGTCAAAGATATTAGTTTGATCCTTTCTTTCAACTTCTCCTTTAGGAGTTTTGAATTTCTCCTTACTATTAATAAATTTACTTACAAATTCACCACCTCGTATTCTTGGCAAAGAACCGATTTTAATATAATTGATTATATTCCATATTTCATTAGATTCGGACAGATTCTTTGCAAAAAACTTAAATGCGAAGTTATGGGTTCTAAAACTCATACCTTGGAACATTTGTTCTGCAAATGGGTTGAAAACCTGACCACTTTGTAATTGTCTAACTGTATTAATATCTAATTGTCCTTGTAATCCTACAAATTGGTTAAATCCATTAACCATACTCAAAACAGCGTTTGTTGAGAATTCTGGTAATGCTGCTTTTGATGCTTCTTGTAGTTTTTCAGACATTTCACCGAAATCGTTAGATTTCATCAATCCCATTGCAGCAATACCACCCACACCAATATCTGCTCTTCTATATGCAGGACTATACTGTGTTGCAACCTGTGGAGGTACTGCAATGTAACATCTATCAGGATGCTGCAAGACTCTCATTTGGTTGCCTGGACTTTGCCTCTTATAGAAGTTAGGAACTTCGGAATCATTGTATGAAAATCTCTCACGACGAAGCATTAAATAGTCAGTTGCCTCTGTAGGCGAGTCTGCTATTCTTAATCCCGCTTGTGTTCTTTGTGCAGGGGATCTTAATGGGTACTTATATATTGCCAATTTAGCCCTAAATAATATCGTGATCTTTATGTATTTATGCGTTATAAGCAAGGAAAATACATTCCCAGACTTCCAAAGAAGTATAAAGGCGATTATCGTAATATAGTTTACCGATCATCGTGGGAATATAAATTCATGCAGTGGTGTGATGCCACCCCTTCAGTTCTTGAATGGGGTAGTGAGGAGATTGCTATTCCCTACATTAGTCCTGTTGATGGAAAACGTCATAAGTATTACCCTGATTTTTATGTAAAAGTAAAAAATAAGAAATATATGGTAGAAGTGAAACCCAACAGACAAACTAAGGAACCCAAAACTCAGAAGAAACTAACTAAACGTTATGTTACTGAAGTTGTTACATACAGCGTCAATAGAGCAAAATGGAAAGCAGCAGAAGAGTTTTGTAAAGATTATGGGTGGGAATTTATGTTAATCACAGAAAAAGAACTAAAAGTATAATGTTTGCAAGTATTTTCGCAGCTATAAATCAAATTACTGGTGCTGTTTATGGCAATGCAACACCAGATCCTGGTGTGCCAAATTGGGCGCAAGGAAGAAATTCGTCATTACAAGAGTTTAGTTCATTTTTTAGAAAGCAAGATAATGCTCCCTCATATACAAACCTATACTCTGTACACTTTGCAACTCCTCCTAGATTAAGTGGTCTTCCTAACTGGGGATTTGAAAACACTGCGAGAGATACTGGTTTATTATTAGATTATTACTGCGATACGGTAAATCTACCAAGTAAACAAGTATCTACAGGACAGATCGTTACTCAAGGTGCATCTTATAAGTATCCAACTGGAACTGCATTTAGTCAGATTAATATGACTTTTAAAATGCCACAATCTCAATATACAAGGATGTTATTTGAGAGATGGATAGCATTTATGAGAAATGATGCAGATCAGTATGTAGATTACTATGATGATATTGTTTCACCTACTGTAAGAATTTTAAAATGGGAAAGAGGCGGTGGAAACTCCGTTCATGCCTTAAACAGTTACGGTTCTCTTAGACAGCAAGATAATAATTCTGCTGTAACTCCAGATAACTATAGAAAGAATCGTGTAACAGCATGTTGGGAATTGCGAGAAGTTTTTCCATATAATATTGGATCTGTACAGTTGAATAACATGGAATCAAGGGTCATGACCATAACAGTCGGATTCTATTATTCTAGATATAGATTTTATGGTAGAGATGTACTAGATATACAAGATGGAAATATTGGAGATTTAGTTCCATCTAGTCCCGATAGGAGAGCAACTTTGAACTTATTAGATCCTAATAACTCATATATCTCTTACGGTTAGTCCGATAAATACTATTACTGAATTGAATTTAATATGGTATTACCTACATTAAACACACCGAAATTTAAAATGAAACTGCCTTCTGATGGCAGAACGGTGAATTTTAGACCATTTTTAGTAAAAGAAGAAAAAATTCTTCTAATTGCTACTGAGACTGGTGATCAAAATAGCATGGTTTCTGCTATTAAAGACATTATTGGAGCATGTACTGATATAACAGATGTCGAGAATCTCGCAACATTTGATATAGAGTATGTATTCCTTCAGATTAGAACAAAATCTGTTGGTGAATCTGTAGATGTAACAGTGTTATGTCCTGATGATGAAGAAACTGAAGTTCAAGTAAAAATTCCTTTGAATGATATTAAAATCAAGAAAACCAAAGGACATAAGCACGAACTTAAACTGAGTGATGAAGTTGTTCTAACAATGAAATATCCTACTTTGGAAACCTTTGTTAAGATGAACTTTGCTGGAGAAGAACCTGGTGTCGATCAAGTATTTGATATGGCAGCTAGTTGTATCAGTGCTATAACTGATCCAGAGCAAGTTTATGAAGCAGCAGACATACCAACGCAGGAGATGAAGGATTTCTTAGACACGATGACTTCGGATCAGTTCAAACAAATTCAAAATTTCTTTGAATCAATGCCAAAACTTCAGCATGTAGTTAAGGTTTTAAATCCTAATACTAAGGTCGAAAGTGACGTAACGCTTGAAGGATTAGCGGCTTTTTTCGGATAGCCCTACTTCATACCAACCTGAAGAATTATTATGATACTAATTTTGCCTTGATGCATCATCATAAATGGCAAATTGATCATATTGATAATTTGATGCCTTGGGAAAAGGAAATCTATGTGACCTTATTAACTGAGTTTCTCAAAGAGGAAGAACGTAGAATGAAGGAGCAGAACGCACAAAGTGGCTAAAATATCTTTCTATAAATTTATTAATCCTGGTGGTGCAGGTGCAGACAAAATGTCTCACAACGCTGGTAGGAGTGGAATTTTAGCACTTAATCGTTTGGGCAGTACTGTCAATGGCATCGCAAGTGTTGTTGGAGACATGGGCGGGATTGCGAAAGCAAAGGCTAGAGTAGAAAGATTAACAGAGAAAGCACAAAGAAGAAGAGATAAGAGAGACAGGGATCAGAGAGCTGAAGATGAGATGGAGCGTAGAAACGCTCTAATGGGAAAAGGGATAAACACAAAACCAAAAATTAAGAAAAAGACGAAAAAGGGTTTTGGTGAACAGTTCTTAGATAAGATATTGAATCCCATCTTTGGTATGTTTAGGAGCATCTTCGGATGGATGGCTGAATGGGGAACCAAATTAGCAATGTACGAGGGTTTGCAATGGTTAGCAGATCCAGATAACCAACCGAAGTTAGAATTATTTTTACATAAACTGCATGTAGTCTTTACAAAGATTGCTAATTTTGTTGGTGGAAGAATTGGTAATATAATGGATGGGTTTACTGCTTTGTTTGGAAGTGGTAATACGTTAGGAGAAAGATTAAAAGGGCTGGGAGAATTAATAGTAGGGCTGGGAGGAATGGCGTTACTATTAAATCCATTTGGTATGATGGATGCTATTCTAAGCTTATTAGGATGGGATTGGTATAGGGATAAACCAGATAGAACCAAGGGTAAAGGACCGAATCAAGGTAGAAACTCAAGACCAGGTAAAACTCCAAGGTGGACTAAAGGTAGTAAAACTGTCAATCAAAGGTTTGGTAAGAACGGAACTAGATTATTCGACCAGTACCGACGTATGGGTATGTCGGAAAGTGAAGCACTTAAGAGAGTAACAAGAGCTGCACGTAAGAATCCCCAAGCATTTAAACCACCTAAACCTACAAGTGGATTATCACCAAGTGGTGCTCCTAAAGGAAAGATAGTAAAACCTGGTGCTAAACCTGGATTAGGGAAGGTGATGAACCGCACAACCCTAAAATTCCTAGGACCTAGTGCTACTAAGGGTGTTAAGAGTGTATTTAAGAATGTATTTGGAAGAATACCGTTCTTTGGTGCTGCTTTAACTACTCTATTCTCATTAATGATGGGAGAACCATTAGATCAGGCACTATGGAAAGGTGGTGGTGCTGCTATTGGTGGTGCATTAGGAACTCTTATTCCTATACCAGGAGTAGGTAGTCTAGTTGGTATGCTCGTTGGTGAGTATGTCGGTGACTTGATGTACACTATGTTCAAAGGAGATGGAACAGGTGGAATTAGAGCAGTTGGTGACAGATTAAAACAAGATATTAAAGGTGTATTTAATCAGATAGGTAATCTGATTAACTGGGTTAAGAAAGGATTTAGTAGATTATATGAAGGATTACCTAAATGGCAGATTCCAGAACTTCCAAAATGGCTTCCTAAACGAGACTGGATAGGTAAACACATGCTTAAGGGTCTACCAGGAATGGAGATCCCTAATCCTTTATGGTTAATTAACCCACTTAATGCGTGGGACAAAGCCAAGTTAGTAGCATCTTCTTTCTTTGGTGATAGTGCTATACCTAAAGGAAAAGTAGAGAAAGGTGCTGGAGATCCAGGTGCTCCAGAAAAAGATGTAAGTGAATCTACTTCTGGTGTTGATGCAAGAGAAAGAGCAAAACAACAAAATAAAACACCAATCACTAATAAACGTGGAAGAATTGTTGGTTGGAAAGATAATGAAACTGGAGAGATTGAAAAGGTTGAAACTACGTACGAATCTGATCCTAATAAGAGACAGATGGGCAGAAGTGCTGCCAAGAATAGGATCAATGCTTCAAATTTAATAAAT
>MDSV01066998.1_pt1 | contig 13574 bp, 5 predicted proteins | sample 810851 | NCBI WGS metagenome assembly MDSV01 (sample SAMN05326640, study PRJNA326480) | marine metagenome | isolation source: seawater | place: Atlantic Ocean: North East | collected 2012 | reverse complement strand
TGATACAAAAAAATTAGGTTAAAAAGGTGAAAAGAATTGATGGACTTTTTTCCTTCACCATTTCTTCATTTAGCCAAATATGAAACCCTACACTGGTAAAATTTGGGGGTTTTTTAGTTTAGGGTGTCGTATGTGATAGAAGAAGGTTTTTGTTTTGGCCATAGCATGGATTTCGTCGTAAATTAAAAGTTTAGCAACGCGGATGTTGACACGCTGCGCATTGTACCTATTTGAAAAGAATTATGCTAAAAAAAACAGTGGTTCTCCCAGTACGATTTTAGTATCAACACCTTCTCATCTGCTCGTTGATTGAAAATATACTATAGTTAGCCTGTGACACTAACAAATTTGTGGAAAAATTGATTTCTAAATTTTAAAACTAGTTCCTGAAAACATGGTTAAAACTGACCAGACAACTCTGAAGTCTTCTGAAGGTACCCATAGCGAATCGAAAGAACTATGGGCCGATAAGTATAAGCCCTCTAGAATTTCAGAGCTGATTGGGAATGGTAAGCGCATAGCCGATTTGCGGCGATGGCTTCTTGAGTGGCAAAATAACCAACAAAAGAAAAAGAAAAATATGTATAAGGCTGTGCTAGTTAGTGGTCCTCCAGGTATAGGCAAGACTTCATCCGCTACTTTAGTTTGCACACAACTTGGTTTTAGTGTCATGGAGGTAAATGCAAGTGATTCAAGAAATAAAGCCTCCAAAGATGTTCATACAGGTTTATCTGGTTCAACTTCAAACCAAGTTAAAGAACTAGTTACTAATCGAGGTCTCAATTTTTTGAAAACATCTTTTCATAAAAATCATGTATTAATAATGGATGAAGTCGATGGAATGAGTTCAGGCGATCGTGGTGGAGTATCTGACCTCGTTGATACAATAAAACGCACGAAAATTCCAATAATTTGTATCTGCAATGATCGCTATTCTCAAAAGTTAAAGGTGTTGCAAACCCACTGTTTGGAACTCAACTTTCAGCAACCTACAAAACAACAAATGCATGGACGCTTGTCTTTCATTATGAAAGAGGAAGAACTTGATGTATCCTGTAATGCATTGGATAGTGTAATCGAGTCATGTAATGGTGATATTCGACTGATTCTTAACCAGCTTCAATTGAGAAAGCTTAGAACAGGTTCGCTATCAATTTCCCATGGAAATAAGCTGAAAGATGTTAAATTGGGGATACTTTCAATATTAGATGTACTTATGGGATGTGGTGCTTCAAGCCAATCCATTGACCGTCGAATATCATTATGTTTTCATGAGCCTGATTTAGTTCCATTGTATATACAGGAAAATTTTCTTCAAATAAGGCCTTCAAACTGTTGCTCAGATCTTGAAAGGCTCATATGTTTAGGTGCAGCTTCACGTTTCTTATCTGATGGCGACTTAGTCTCTTCGCTAGTTCGATCGAGACAATTTTGGGAGCTCGCATCGTGCAGTAGTCTCTTAGCATGTATTATTCCTTCTTCAATCGTATCTGGAGTTCGTGAGACTTTCAACTTATTTCCAGGTGAACGTAATTTTCACCGGTTTCCCACTTGGCTGGGCAAGAATTCTTCAAATTCTAAAATGCGGCGTCTACTGAATGATATACATGGTCATATGGTGAGTAAAGGGGCACTTAAATCCAGTTCCAATGTACTTAGACAGCATTATATTCATTTACTTCGATCATATACAACATTACCACTTCTTTCAAAACATGTTGCGGGCTTGAACAACCATGGAATACGTGATGTAGTTCGCTTTATGAGTATATATGGAATTACAAGGCTTGACTGGGATTCATTAGCTGAACTCCGTAAATTTAGCGGTAAAGGTCCTGCTTTTGAAAACAGTATTCAAATATCAGCATCAACCAAATCTTCTTTCTCGCGTGAATGTAATAAGTCTTTGGATTGGGTTCCAACAAGGCATGAATTAAAATCTCAAGATGATTATTCAAGTGATGGGAATCAAGAGTAAAACAGAAAACATAAATTTTAATTAAATGCCCACACCCACAGCCTTGTAGACAAGATAAATTTAAGGCTCTATTGCACTAGTTGATTTTGTATTGATTGCTTATGACCCATGATGTCATCTAGGGCTGTGAGAATTTGGTGCTGTACTTTTGTTTTCTCACTTGTGCATGATAAGTTGAGATCCATATGAAGCACCTTCAGAAATGTTTGAGCAATAAAAAGGGTCTACGTTTCCAATACTTTTACCTGAAGTGCTTTTACTTGCTTTTCGGTAACACTTAAGTCTTTCGAGAGAAGCTTTCGGAGTGAAATAACCTAAAAAAGAAGTTTCAAGTTTGCAACAAAAAGAGGATAGGAAAAATTACCTCATTCTCAGAAATTTTAGCAGTATTTGTGATGGAATCAACAACTTGCTCCACTCGTAATCTTTTGTTTTCGCATTGTTGTTCTTTGGAACGAACACTATTTTGAATTGAAAATACATCCTCTTTTCTGTACTCAAAAGTTAAATGAATGCTTAGTGAACATTTAAAGGCGCACTTCTGAGAGAAATTCTCTTTCAACAATTTATAATTTTCTTGAGTCGCAAGAACTTCATTTTCAAGTGCCCTGTCAATAGAATAAGAAAAATCTTTACACTCTTCGCTAATTTCACCTTGTAAAACATAAAATATTATTCAGAGTCTCGTGCAACAATAAAAGCATATTATTCATCCCATGTTCAGCCTATGATTAAATATTAATATTACTATTCAGAAAAATCAAATAATATTTTACCCGCATTTTCGTACTTACTGAAAGATCCTTGAGATTTTTTGTGAGCGGCCGCTGAAATTTAATATTGGCAGCAATATTACTTCTAGGAACTTTCAACAATAAATTATTGTATCTACTGATCTGATTATCAATGGTTGAATCTATGCTTCTTTTATCCTGCATCTCTTCGATTTGTTCTGATAGTGCAGTTTCTTTCCCATGATATGCATTGATTAATTTTCGAACCTCAACCATCTGAAAATAAAATTAGTAACCATATGGGAGCTGCTTTCTGATTACCTTTGACCATTGATCTGTTCTTTCTACATGAACATTAACTCTCGTAAAATTTTCAGAAGAACGTGTGGATAATTTAATCTAAATTATACATTCATTAGTTTAATTTTCTACGCCTATATTTATAGAGATTCCTTCCTACCTTTGTAGCTTTGTATGCTCGGTCATTTCGAATTCGTAAAGTACTTATGTAAGATAATTTTTCCGAATTAGCCGAAATCTTGCTTTTAAGATTAGTTCTCAAAGACTCAAGAGAATTCTATAAATTTTCATGCTAAAATTTCAATCAAAACTACATAAATTTTGAACACCTTTGACGAAGCCAATGACTTAGATTGAGGAACCAAGCTAGACAGATGATTACACAATATTTGGTTATTCTAAAATCTTAACTGAATATTTGGGCAAAATATTTGGTAAAAAAGATACCTGTAAAATGTGCTCGATGCCCTTACGTGTTGAGGCAAATTTCACATAATAATTTGATCGAATGCGATCGCATATTTCTGATGTAAAACCTGACCTTTCGTCACCAGACAAAAAAATCTGAGTTGTTGAGTTTTAAGTATTTATGAAAAAAAGAATTTAGCTTTGCCTACCTCATACAGTTGAACGCTTGCTACAGTAAATTCACCATCAAACTCCTACACTTAACAATTAAACTTGCAGAACCAAATTAAATCGAACATACCTTATCTCTGACCTGCCATTGTGTTAAATAATCAGAAAGTTCTGCTACCCAACTACTTAAAACCGTTTGGGAAGGAGACACACTTTTTTCAAAGAAAGGGAAAAAAGCATCCTTAGGAATAGGGACTGGGTAATTTAAGGAATTCAATATAAGTGGTATATCTTCATCAGCTTTCTGAGCAAACTTCAAATTTTGATCTAGTTGCTTTAGCAAAAAGTGGAGCATGGAAATAACATTTTTTAAGGAATTGCTTTCAAAGGAATTTATCAAGTTGGTCGTGCACCCTCGCTTTTCCAAAAAAGAACGAAGGTATCCCTTACTTAAATCCAAATAATTCTCATCGTGAATAGGACGGGGGTCAGAAATGCGCTTATTAATTGTCCGCATACGTCGTGTTCACTTTCGAGTGAATTGCAACACCTCTGGATATTTGAAATATTCCTAAATCTTTCCTTCCGACTATTATATGAATATATAAAGACTATGACAGGTTGTTGTTCTTTAAATCTTGTACGAGAATGGTTGGTTTGGTTGTTATGCTAAAGTTCCTGCGAGCTGGTGCATAACTGTGGAAATTTTGAATTTTGAATTTGAAAAAAATAATAAGTATAAATGTAAGCCAAATGCCATATGCCATAAGTGAAGATCGGCTCGAAAATTTTTTTGTACGAAAAGAAAGGGGTTTTTATCTAATTTCTGTTGTTTGAATTTGACTTCGTATAAAGAAGACATAAAAAATTGCCAGCAGCTTTGTCAATACAACTGCACTTTAAACAACACGACTAAATCAAGGCAATCATAAACTCACGTCGACATGTCAGGTAAAGGTGCTAAAGGGCTTTCAGGCAAAGGGCTTTCGGGAAAAGGGGCGAAAGGAACCATGTCTGATAAAAAGGGGGATAAAAAAAAGCCAACATCGCGTTCTGTAAAAGCTGGCCTACAGTTTCCAGTAGGACGTATCCACCGTTTTCTCAAGGTAATTACAAGTTCTGCGGTGTTATTAGAGTGTATTTGTACTCGTTAGCATCGCAAATGATCGTGGCACCCAATAAATTCAGAAACAAAACGCGTTAAAAAAATTCGACCGTTGACACAATTTATTTATTTTTTCAGAATCGTGCTGCTTCTGGTGGCCGTGTAGGCGCAACTGCTGCAGTTTACTCAGCTGCCATTTTAGGTGCGAATACATACAAACTTCAATAATTTTGCTTAATTCTCCTGTAGAATATCTTACGGCAGAAGTTCTCGAACTTGCCGGAAATGCTTCTAAAGATTTGAAGGTACTGCTTGAGCTCATTGTTTGTATGCACTTACAATTTTTCTAAAGGTCAAACGTATTACCCCACGTCATTTGCAGCTTGCAATTCGGGGAGACGAAGAACTTGATACTCTTATCAAAGCCACGATTGCCGGTGGTGGTGTTATCCCACACATTCACAAGTCACTCATCAATAAATCCTCAAAGAAGAGTGGTTAGTGCCTCAAAGCAATACCTTTTCTCAGCATGGAGATTACGGTAATATCACAGAGCGTTACTTTTACGCTCTTTCCGTGAACTGAGTTATTTTATGTACTTAATAAATAAACAAATACTAAAGTTTGCTAGTTCTATTCATCTGCCTCAACTGAGTTCGGATATTGGACAAGCTCTCCCCACTTTTTCATGTATGTCTTCATGAAGTTAAGACATCCAAAATGAAGGATCATGTATCAATCTCCATGAATGCAATTTTTAAAATTACTGAGTATGATCTCTCTGCCAAACTTCTTCAAATCTCTTCTTTCCTCCGTTTTCTTCGAAACTTTACCTTGGACTGCACGGAGGTATATGCTTCGTTAAAATATCTATCTTTCACAAGGCTACGTAAAAGCTGAAGTACTTCAACGGCAAGCCCCCTTTGTTCGATTGAAATTCCATGAACCTTAGGATCTATGCAAATATAGCATGGAAATATGAGCTCATAAAGGATGCTGGGATAACGCAGCAACATTTCAACATCAATTCCAGCGATTATTCCAGCGAGACAACGTATGCACACTTCACGAATGCAGTTCCTTGCCACAATACAATATCTACCAACTCTTCGTATAACAGCGATTCCTTTCTTTGCTCTAAATTCCGCATTCTTCTGGGTCGAGTAAGCATTCTTGGATAGAAATAATAATGAAATCGACGTGATATTCCTTGCGCTTTGTCTTAAAACTTCCATTTCTATTGATATTTCACTGCATTTGAAATTATTCTCGAAAAGTAGCATCGAATTATTTACAGCAAGTTCTAAGTCAACACCATCATGCTGAAAAGCAAGATCTTCCGAATTCAGCGAATGATCATCTCCACGCATTTTTATGTAATGACGCAATATGCGAGTTGATGATGACTGAATCCATTCATGCTCATGTCGCAAAAGTTGAACTACTACGAAAATTGTTTTTTCTATTTTTGTCTCACTATATTTAAAAAACTGAGGAGTACCTACCCACAATTTTTCGATGAATAATAAAAGGTTGTATTGGAGCAACCACGTTTCATCCTTTTTGAAACTTTGAATCTCTAATACAGAAAGAATTTGTGGCCAAATATTTTTTATCGCTACTATTACCGTATCCGGACAAATTTGCAATGCTATATTCATTACCTGAACTGAAAGCCGCTTCAAGGTCAAACTTTGCTCTTCTAAGAACCATTTCTGTAACCAAGTGAAAAAAACATGGGCCTTATCTTCACTAATACGCGACAGCAGAGCAGCAATAGTTTCACCTGCGCTTCGACGACAGATGCTGGAGTTATCAGTACCCAGTTGAACAACAAGAGGAACAAACATAACTTCTGCTGTCTCTCTCAAGACACTTTTTGGAAATTTCAGAATCACAGCATGCAGTGTATTGAGTACAGATGCTCTCCCAGCAGGACATTCATACTTTAGATTTGCAATAAGCTGTTCTAAATAATGCTGTAATCTCCTAGCTCCAAGTGGATAATCAAGTAAAAACTGGAGGAAAATTTGAGCACACATTCTCCTTGAATGCTCGGATGTTCCACTTGCAACTAAACAGCAGATTCTGTCCATCCCTGTATATATTTCTGATAGAAGTGGCCTACGTGACAAAATAGCGCGCAATACAGAATGACATACTGACGTACTACTTTCGTCTTCAATGTTACCAAAAGCGGATCGAAGAACCATACGGTACTGAGCATTTGATGGAGATACATTAGCATATCTTGACATTAGATTTGAAAGAAGACGAAGGCAGTCCTGAGCAAGTTGCGGATCGCTTGATGAATTCAATAGAACAATAAGCTGCCTAATTAATGAATCTGAACTGTGCTCGAACGTTCTCAATCTCATATTCGTCAAACTGGAAAGAATTTGTAAACATAGAAGAGGAATTTTATGATTCGCGCAGTTCGTAAAACGAAACAATACAGGAACTATATCCTCAAATATATTAAAGTATTCCTTCCTATGACCTTCCGGAATATTTTTTGTGGAGCATTGCTTCAGTACACTTTTAATCAACCTCAAAGCAAATATAATAAGAACAGGATTATTATTTACCAAATAAGTAGATTCTTGAGTTGAACTTCTGTTCACATCCAGTATAATATCATCAAAAGCAGAAAATTCACCAGAAGAATCAAATGACAAAATGGATCTAGCCATTACCAAAATTTCTTTCCCTTTAAGTTTTGTTCTGAATGAAATTCCTTTATGGATAGAAAACAGAATTTGTTCAATCTTACGAGTAATTTGAATATTCCCAAAGTCATGGAGACGTTTGGTAACCAATGAAAGTAATACTGGCATTGAAGCAGGGAAGGAAGCTTTCTGTGAAAGCAGCTCAATAGATTCCAGAGATCGCGAGTGACGGGCTTCTGGTATCTTTGCAGTAATTTTAATAACCCCCCGTTCTTCAGAAATTCCACCAAAAATATCTGCATCTAATATTGGTAACACTTCTGGGAGAAGAACATCAACTTCTTCATCTTGTGCCTCTGGTGTAGTTACTTTTAGAATATCATAAGTAATTGATCCGAGGACATGTAATTGGAATCCATTTAGAAGTCGTGTACGTAGGATTCCAATAATGTACGGCACATGAGTAGCTCCAAGTACTCTGGCAATATTTGATAATGAAACTCTTGCTGTATCTCTTACGCCTTGGGATCGATCAACTAAACTTGTACACAACAATGATGTAAGCCTATGTAGTTGTATCTTCATTTCGTGCTCTGGAATAAAGCTGATGAGATGTGCACATGAAAGAAGTAGCGCTGGAGATACTTCTTTTTTATTTGATCCCATTTCATTCTCACCATCTGGTAAAAGCTTCATTAATTTTGGATAAAATTCTTTAAAAAGATCAAGGAATTTTCCTTCGTCTTCGAGATTCGAAAAGTGACCCAAATTTTCAAGAACAGAAGCAAATGCATGTAAATATGCACCATTTTGACGAGAGCTACTGAAAATTTTACGACTTATTTTGCGCAGAATATCTTTGAACACAGGCCATGGTAATTTTGATGAAATCTGACGAACTACAGACACAGCTGTTGCTGCAACATTTGACACAGGATCTGCCAGACACGTTAGGACAATAGGTATATAATAGTCGAGGATGGTTGATAAATGGCATTCTAAGGACGTAGAAGCAATTTTTAGCTGAGTTAAAGCACGACTACGCCGATGCGACTGTAAATGTGTTATATTTATGAAAAAGTCTGTCTCAGAATCAATTTTGGACAATATACTCAGACCAGGAGCATAATGAGGCTGCGTTTTCGCAAGATAGCCAACGAGATAAATAGCCACTGCTCTTTTGCTTTTCTCGGTACTAGTCATTGACCTTTTGATTCCAGGTAATACTATTTCTGCAAAAATTAAGGTACAAGTATCTTTACATAAAGGCATCGAAAGAGCATCAATAAAATTTTGAATTGTTGACTGTGCAGCTTGACAAAGAGCAAAGTCAGAAGAACCCAGGTCATAAAAAGTTTGAAAGATAATTGCTTTCATATTTTGTTCGGAATTTCCACAAAACCAGTTCGTCGTCAATTTTTCATAAGATTCTAGCCTTATTTCAAAATTGATATCATCTAAACTATTTTTCGCAGTCGAATTCAGTTTCTGAAGAATCTTTGTCGAAACCCAAAGAGAATCAAGATTATTTGCTAATATAGAAAGTGCATGAACTAGTTCTGATCGCACTTTGACATTTCGTACTTTACAGAGAAAAGGAGTTATTAATGCCCAGAATTTCTCGACATCCTTGGAATTCATAATTGCTGAAGAGTCCAAAAAAGCTGTAGAAAAAGCCGAGAGTAATTTTGACAACATACCTTCATCTAGTCTCGGAGATCTAGCAAGCCTCTTTAAAGATATAATAGTTGCAAAAACTGCATTTTTGCCCCCCAGAGTATGACTCAAACGACTTATCAATAAGAAGGTACGTTCTAAATTCAAATTTAATTGGCTTTTCATGCATTTGCTCGAACAATTTGGGTGTGAAACCAGGATTTGAAGTGATTCAAATAGTTCTTTGGAATGCTTAACCAGGATCTGTTTAGCTAAATTTTTCTTTCTAACATTGTCATTTTCTACATGGTTAACAAGATTCTCAGCAATATCCAAGCACATTACACGACTTTGTTCAGAAGCAACTTCAGCTTTTAAAATTTCCCATACAAACTTGAGGCATGAAGTAGATTCCTCAACACTCAAAAACGTTAACAAGAGATGATAACTAGAAGATAAAGACGCCACAACCTGTAAAATAACTGGTGGTGTTGATGCACCACACTCATTCGAAAGACGAAGCAGTAGTGGTTCCATGATATAAACCAAATCATTGGAATACATATGAAATTCAAACTGAGGGTGTCTATAAAGTAAATCGGCCAGAACACGAAATGAATACGTGCGGACATTTCTTGCATGTTTTCTTTCTTCTGAAATTCTGTGCGATGTAGTATTTAAGGTACCATTTTTATTTTGATCCTCTCTCTGTGTACTATAAGGTGATATTATATTATTGACCCTCATGCTCCTCCCCTGCTCACAAATACGTGCAACAGTAAAGATAAGCTTTATGGATATTGGCACAATAACTTCTACGTATTCGAGCACATGCTCGCCCAAGTAATACAGTAAATCTTCCAAATTTCTAAAAAATATATTGATTGATTTCATAGGCAACGTTGAAAAATCAGGGCACATTTCAAGACAATTTTTTTTCCACCCTTCATTTGTAATCGCCATATGAATTATAGCGTCTAGAACTGACTGATTCGGAGTAACAATTGAAAAAAACTTACGCATCAATGGATAAATCTCTCTAGAATCCAGTCCTGCAATCCACAAATATGAAGCTTTACAAACAGAAATATTCCTACTCGAACGTTCGTGCAAGCGTGGAAGCAAAACTTGAATAACAAGAGGCACAATCTTTAATCGATACTGTTTTTCTATGACAGTAATGCCAAGCTTTTGATCTGATACATCTGCTGCAAACCTTAAGTTCGTCAGAGCTTGCTTAGTTTTTTTAGGAGTAGCGATTGCTTGTAGATGATCAATAATATCACCCGTTAGATATGGGAAATCCCATTGTCCTAAACAACGAATTGCTAAACATGCTAACTGCGGATCATTTGATTGAAGCATCTTCAGCAGCTTACAATAAATCTCACTACATTCATGAAAGCCTAGGAAGCAATAGCCTCCTCTACATGAATTATCGAGACAATGAACCCATTTTTGCATCCCAATCTTCCACTCAGAACAATTAGCACAGTCTTCCCACTTTACATATTTTAAGAATTCTACTGAAATTCGATTATAAAAAACACTATCTGAGAATGAAATCTTGGAAAGAGTATCTAAGAGTAAATTAAGTCGAATCCATGGATTTACTCCATACTCTATCTGATTAATTTGAAGCGCTATGAATTCTTTCAATTGAGTTTCATTTGTTTCCACATCCAGGTTCATGATTTTCGATTCCTTTTTATTTCCTAATTCCAAAATGCAGTGCAGCTGTGTTTCTTCAAGATGAAAAGTAAAAACTTCGCGAGCTTCTGCGTACATATTAAGAAGATTTCCCAGCGTAGATATAATGAATGGCCACAATGAAGATAGCTTAATATGTAAAGCACCAATACATGCACTCGTTATTAGTTTTATAGATTGATTTGGAATCGTGGAAGATCCAAGAGATCGAGATATAGCCTGAAGCATGACTTCATATTGTTTCAAGTTGGAGAGAATATTGGAACTTTTTCCTGGATCATGCGCATTCAACATGCAAAATTTAGAGAGTATATCCTTCACTACCATCCATGATTTTTCCTTCTTGTTTACCTTCAAAACACTCAAATATTTGAGATTAGCATATCGTACGTGACGATTAGATGAAGTAAGTCCTCCAAAGTTTTCTGGGATTGTTGTTTTCAAGAAGATAGTACTTCTATTCAATATTTGTTGAGATTCAAGAAGCTTTGCAGCACATATTAACGGTCCTGAATAAAGACTTGAAATTCTAAATACCCTCATAAACAAATGGGGACAGATGGCATCAGCACATCGAGAATTAACATTTGAATGCTCATGTAGAGTTAAAAGAGCTTGAAGTCCTGCTACTAGAATTGCAAAAGCAGGTTTTATGTCTTCATCTTCAGTCAATTCCTTTTCTTTTTGTGAATTTTCTAATTTTCTGAGAGTGTAATCTAATATGCTTTCGACAATTGTGTGGCAAGCTTCAAACTCCATACAAAACGGTGCAAGTCGAACAACACCCCATAGGACACTGAGGGGATGAACACAAGATTCGTGCATTTGTAATATATCGATAGTCTTCCTACAAATAATTTCATTTCCGACTAAAAATTCCCTATCCACCCAACCGTGTTCCAACAATATGCGACATGATTCAGAAGCAGTTGCTATACCAATGTCTGACAATTCTTCAAAAAATTTGACCAAACAAACGGAGGTAAAAATTTTAAGTAGATTCAGTGCTGCAGGATTTTGAAGTCTTGCCCGTTCATTGAGACATTTTAAGTAGTTTACAATTGAGTGGGAAGACGCGATTGAAATCAACCTCAACCATCGAGCCGGCCTATCTGTCATTTTAATTGGTCTAGTACTCGGTCCATACAAAACGTTGTGTGTGTCACATATATTCAAAATGAGTTCAAACAGAATTTGCTGAATCGAGTCGTCATGGTTCACAATCTTTGGGATACAATGTAACTCCAGAGTAAGTTCAAAAACTTCAAAGATAGGTACAAAGTTTTCCACGGTAGATCCATTGTTGTGCTTCACCATCATCGAAAGCAATTTCATGTGATAAATTAATTTATTTTTGTTACTTTTTTCACTCTGAAGGTTCGTCCGAATAGCACCAAGTAAGGTGTCCCACAGTATTCCAAGTTTCCCCCTCTGCCCAAAGCTGCAAACTTGCCGCAACATTTCATTTGTTACTTCGAATAAGTGGGAGTCAGCGAGGAATTCCGCATCGGGATCAAACAGTACCGTAAAAATCTTGATAGAGATGGAGTGAAGTCCATGAGCTGCGCCACGAACTGCCTCAGCAAGAAATGCACCAGCACTTTCGCATTTCATCACCCTCTCACTCAAATAACGTGAACCCGCATTGAAATCACATGTTCTTAATTCCTGCTTTCCAGCATCACTTTCGATTTCTCTTAGAACATGTAAGATTCCTTTCGAAATTTGGATCTGTGTGGCTCTCCTTAAGATCATACCAAGTCCTTGAACGGTAAAAGAACGGATATTCATTGATTTATGCATCCTTAGATTCTTGGTAATTTGCAATGTTCCCGGAATATCACAAGATAATTCTTCATGAAGTAACTTGCACAGGCGTGCAAAGCAAGTAAATAGTTGTTTTAGAATCTCAGGTTCATGCCCAATGCCTTCGTTGATTAAACACTCAAATTTAATCAGAGTTTCAGGAAAATATTTTATAAATTCTTTACCAACATCGCGTGATAATGCTTCTAACAAGTCAAAAAGAGCCTCAACTGAGTTCTTATATTCAAAAGTGAAACGCTTTAACAAGGATTGGACAAGAACATCTTGATGTAGCAATATTTGTGGAAGTGTCTCTGAAATCTCTCGAACTTCTGCAACATAATCAATAAAATCTTTTCGGAAATTAAGCTCAGACCATTTAAGCAAAGAGTCCTTGAAGAAAGAACCAGTCTTACAATCAGACTTCTTCACTTGGTTCAACCTGTTCAGAGTGACTTTCACATCCGAAATTTGTTCTGAAAAGTTTTTGGCCATGTTTGTTCCAGTAAAACAATATATGGAACGATTGAAGAAATTTCCGAGCAGGTCGATGTATTATAATCGTTCTGTTGATCTATCTTCAAATCGTGCGTGCAACTTTTCCAAGGCTTGAGTATAAACTCCCATTGGCCAGTTCAACCTAAAATTCCCCGTGATTTCCGTGGAGCCGCCAATTTGCTATCACTTGTGCCTTGCATTATTTTAAATTTTTATCCCCTTATATTTCTAGTGTTTGAAGAAGGTTGCGAAAGTTAGGGTAGCAAGAAACTTTATGAACTCAAGTTAAGTACTTATATGTAATGTCCTGAAATACGACGGCCCAGTCAACGTGGTAACCTCAACGTCAAATTAAAAATGCTGGACAGCCTAAACCCCGAATGACAATATTTTTACTTTTTTTGGTTAAAAATGATTTTTTGTGTAAATTGTTGATAAAAATAATGAAATTAATTGGGGCGCGCGTATATGCATCCATATGAGTAAAAGGTCAAAGAAAATCCAGGAAATTCACTATGCCATACCAAAAAAGGAGACAG
>MDSV01063725.1_pt1 | contig 13574 bp, 9 predicted proteins | sample 810851 | NCBI WGS metagenome assembly MDSV01 (sample SAMN05326640, study PRJNA326480) | marine metagenome | isolation source: seawater | place: Atlantic Ocean: North East | collected 2012 | reverse complement strand
CCATGTCAAAATCACATTTATCGTGTATATAAACAAAATTATTTCCTCTTCCACTTATGATTAACGGCACGGAGGTATTGGTTCGTATATAATTAATTAGACCTTCTCCTCCTCTTGGGATGATAAGATCTAATTTGTGCGTGTTCTCTTTTAATAGTTTTTGAGTTTCCTCTCTATTAATATCTAGATAAGTAACAAAGTTTGCAGGGACGTTGTTTTTTTCTAACGCCTTATGCCAAAGACTCACTAAAAATAGGTTTGACTTTTTTGATTCTTTTCCTCCTTTCAATAGGATTTTATTTCCTCCTTTAAATGCCGTAATTGCAGCCTCAATTGTTACATCTGGACGAGATTCATAAATAATAAGTATGTTTCCAAAAGGCACTACCTTGTTTTGAACTAACATCCCGTTTGGATGAGCATATTCATGAAGCACTTTTCCTTGAGGATCTTTGTCTGAGATAATTTCTTCTACTGCGGAAACCATTCCATCTACTTTTCTATCATCTACCTTTAGTCGGTCAATTAAGGTAGGATCAATGTTTCCTGCGTTATCTAAATCAATTTTGTTTTGAGTAATAATTTCTGATTTATTTTCACCTATAAGCAAGGCTAAATCCTTTAAAACTCTGTTTTTTGTGTCAGTCGAAAAAATCATACGTTAAAGTTCTGTTAAATATTATGAATTCCCAAGTTCTACGGCTCTGTTGTATGCAGCAATCGCTCCTTTCTTAATAGATTCCTTTACATTGTCTTTTTCAAAGGAGTTAATTGCTTCAATGGTTGTTCCACCTTTTGAACAAACTTTATCAATCCATTCTGAGGTAGAGAGTTCGTTTTGTCGAAACAGCTCGATTGCTCCGTCAAATGTTTGTGTAACTATCTTTTTTGCTTCATCTTGACTGAATCCAAATTCATTAGCGGCATTCATTAACCCCTCCATAAAATATAAGATATAGGCTGTACCACTTCCTGATAATCCAGTTGACTTGTCAATATCATCTTCCGAATTCACCTTTATGGCCTTACCTGTAGAGGATAATAGTTTTTCGACTATGACTTCTTCATTTTGAGTTACTTTTTTTGAGCAGGTAAAAGCAGTCATTCCTTTCCCTATCATTGCTGGGAGGTTAGGCATTGAGCGAATAATTTTTTCAAGATTAAGTCCCTTTTGAATCGTGCTGATTTTTACACCAGCCATCACAGAAATTACAATTTGATTTTTATGAGTGAATTTTTTAATAGAAGCAAAAACATCATTAGCGTGAAATGGTTTTACAGCGATTAATATAATATCTGCAGTTGCTATACAAGATTCAGGAGTTTCTTGAATATTAAAATCGGATTCATCTTTTGATAATTTACTAAACCCTTGTCCTTTTTCTAAAATTGAAATTTTCTCACTTAATAAACCTGCTTGGTGAATTCCTTTTGCATAGGTAAGTCCCATGTTTCCACCTCCAATTACTACGAGTTTCATGTTGTAAATATAGTACAAGGCGATTACAATTACGTAGTTTACTTCTAATTGAAAATTTAGGTTCTATTTCAACTATAATTTGGAAGAGGTAAATTTTAAGTTATAGGTTTGTTTCGCCCATCAGATTGCCATATCTATGAAAATTGATGGATAAGCTCTGCTCCCTGTAGTAATTGAGTAATTCAAACCTGCCATTTGTGCAAGGCGGCCGATTGTAGATAGATATATTTTTTTTATAGCATTCCCTTAGGAATTCTTCAGGTAGCCTCTGAATAAGGCTTCTAAACCTAGTTTTTAAATCAATTGTGTTTAATAAACTAATTAGTTTATCCCTATTTATTATTTGATGGCCTAATGTGTTGTTTTTATCTGTAGATACTATTTCATAAGGAACTTTAGTTATTTTACAAGACAATAGGACGATTTCTAAATCCTCTTTTTTAGTTTTATCGTCGGTTAAAATAATTATTTTGTTTGCTTTTATATATCTGAAAATATTGTGCTGACCTCGAATTTTTGAGCAGTCTGTTTCTCGACTGAAATGCTCTTTATAGACGGTCTTAAAGTTGTTTTCGATTTTTAATAAAGAACTCTTTTTGGTTTTGAGATTAATAAATTGCCTGATGTAGTTGGGACCTCCTGCTTTCATTCCAAAACCAAATGAGGAGGCTTTGACACCCCCAAAAGGCTGTCTTTGTACAATTGCACCGGTTGTACTTCTATTAACGTATAAATTACCAGCTATTACTCTGTTTTTCCAGTCGTCCACTTCTTTTTTTGAGAGGGATTCTAATCCACTAGTAAGGCCATAAGGTGTTCCGTTAACTAGTTTAATAGCTTCTTTGAGATTATCAGCTTGCATTACGCAAAGGATCGGTCCAAAAAGTTCATTTTGATATTCGAAGTCTTCTTGGTTTATTCCCCACTTAATACCAGGTGTTAGTAGTTGGTTACCTTTTAGTTTTGGTTTGAGTAACCAATCCTTATTTTTTGTACTGTTTAGCACATGTTTTATTCTATCGTTTATAGGTACGGCTAGAGGGCCTATTTTCGTTTCAAAATTCCAAGGGTTCCCTACTTTTAAACTCTCTGCAGCATCTTTAAGAAGTGCTTTAAACTGCTTGTTTTCATAAACTTCTTTTTCTAAAATCAGTAATGAGGTAGCAGAGCATTTTTGTCCACTGTTTCCAAAAGCAGAATCTACCACATGAGCAATCGCTTGCTCTTTATCGGCTAAGGCAGTTACAATTGTTGCATTTTTTCCACCTGTTTCAGCGTAAAGATTTAGATATGGGTTTCTGTTTAATAAAAACTGAGCAGTTTTAGTTCCACCTGTTAAAATTACAGCGTCGAAAATATTTTCAGAGCGCAAATATTTATCCAGCGTTTGTTCCTTACAGGGTAAAAATGAAAAAGCATCTTTTGGAATTCCTGCCTCCCAAAGGCACGTGCTAATTAAGTAGGCTGTTGCGGCTGCATTTTGAGAGGGTTTAAGAATTACTCTTTTGCCTGCTGCTAATGAAGCTAAAACACCTCCAATTGGAATTGCAATTGGGAAGTTCCAGGGTGAAAGAACGAGGTTAATTCCTGAAGGCTTGTATTCGATATTCTCCTTTTCTAAAACAAGAATTGATTCTGCATAATAATTTGCAAAATCGATAGCTTCTGATACTTCAATATCTGCTTCTTTGGGGAGTTTACCTAATTCTGAAACAGCTATACCTATCAAATCAGCCCTTTTCTCTGCGATATGTTTAGCAGCTTTTTTTAGTAATCTATATCTTTCTTCTGGTGTGATAGAGTACCAAGATGAGGTAGAGTTAATTGTTTTTTCAAAGTCATCCTCGGTCGCCAGTTCATAAAACCATGAAAGCTTTTTTCTCCAGTTATTTTGGTGAATTTTTTTTCGATTAATTTTAGTGGTTGTTCCAACAATTGGAACAACTGAAATAGAAGAAGAGGTAAGCCATTTGTTTCTAACTTTTCGAATCCACTCTCGGTTTGATTCGATAGTCCAATCTGTATCGGGACAGTTTTGAAATCCCTTTTTAATTTCGTGTTTTTCTGATAAACGATTTTGCCTTCTATTCGATTCAATTTTTACGGAATTTATCTTTTTTATTGAATCTAAAAATTGTGTTTTTAAAAAAATCCATTTCTTAGAATTGGTAGTAAGATTGAAGCCCTCTTTTAAAAAATTTCCATCTTGTGTCCCCTCATCCAATCGCCTTACTAAATAGGCAATGGCATTTAAATAATTATCTTTTTCTACAATAGGTGTATATAAAATTAGATTTACCCCTTTTTTATTTATGACATTTACGGTAGATTTTGCCATTCCCTCCAACATCTCAAAATCTACATATTTTTGAAGTTTGTTTTTTAAAGTAAGGTTCAAGCAAAACGCTAAATCAAAAACGTTATGCGAAGCAACACCAACATTTAATGATTCTGCTGAGAATGGTTGCAGAAGTTCTAATAAAATCTTTTTATAGTTTGCGTCTGTATCAATTTTGGTTGAGTAGGTCGCAAGCGACCACCCATACATTGAGGCTTCAGTTTTTTCCATTTCCAAATTTGCGCCTTTCACAATTCGAACCTTTACTGATGCACCACCATTTTTCATTCGTTCTATTGCCCAATCTCTTAGTTTTATTGCCTCTTTGAAGGTGTCGGGTAGGTAGGCTTGCAATACAATTCCTGCTCTAAGTGTTTTAAATTCTGGTTTGCTTAAAGTGCGTTTAAAGGTTTGGAGTGTAATGGATAAATCTCGATATTCTTCCATATCAAGATTTATGAATTTTTCAACACCTGTAAAATCTCTTATTTTTAAGATTTCATTATAAAGTATAGATAACCTTTGAATACACTCTTCAATTATTTCATCGTGTGCGATAGTTTCTATTTGAGAATGAATAGTCGATAACTTAATTGACAAATAATTAACGTTTTCATCATTTAAAATTTTAATGTACTTACGGAGTCTTTCTTTGGCTTCAAATTCTCCTATTAAAGTTTCACCAATTGGATTTACATTAAGTGTAATGCCCTGTTTTTTACGTTTTAACACATGTGCTTTAAATTTAGGGGAGTTATTGAAAAAAATTACTGGACTAGTTACCTCTTGAATTTGATTTAATATGAGTGGGATGCTTACAGAGGGGAATTTGTAACCAACTATTCTGAATAATCTAACGAGAATATTCTCTGATGGGTTAAATAGATTTTTATGTGCATCAGTAGAGTTAAAAAGATAGATTACATAATTGGATATTCTATCGAAGTCGTTACTTCTAAAGGCCACATCCATTAGCTTGATTAAAAAAACCTTACTTTCAGGAGCTTCAAGTAACGGAGCTAATCGATCAGCAAAAACATCAGGTTTTCTCCTGCTATTTTTCTGTTGAATTTCTTTAGCTAATTCAATAGTTTGATTAATTATTTCCTCTGTGATTGTTATCGCCATATTCCGTTATTATTCATAAGGATACCCACGAATAATAACGGATAAAAATTCATAAAAGTTATTTCTTTAGTTTGCTATTTTCAATAGTATTATTGGAATTCAGCAATAACAGAAATTTCAACACTAACGTCTTTTGGTAATCTTGCAACTTCAACGCATTCTCGTGCAGGATAGTCTCCATTGAAATAAGAGCCGTAAACTTCGTTGATTCTTGTAAAGTCATTTAAGTCTTTACAAAAGATAGATGCTTTTACAATGCTGGATAAACTCAGTCCAGCTTTCTTCAAAATTGCTTCTATGTTTTTCATTACTTGATGTGTTTCTGCTTCAACAGATTCTGTAATCAGTTCCATTGTTTCAGCAATAAAGGGAACTTGTCCGGAAACAAACAATAAATCTCCCGTTCGAACTGATTGATTATAAGGTCCGATAGGGGCAGGAGCATTTTCTGTGTTAATTATTTTAGCCATATTTTTTAGTTATAAGGTTCCATTATAATTCCTGTCTAACTTAATATCCCTAAGCATTGATGCCTTAGGCTGTATAAGAAGTGAAAAATTAAGTTTCTCTCTAAAAGGAGAATAACCTAATGTCATTTCCCAACAATGTAGATCTCTTTTGATGTTAAAATTACCTGTAGATCCGAATTTTTTTGTTTTTAAATTTACGGGAAGATTATAGGTGAATTTAGTTTTTCTACTAACTTGGACATTTCCATTTATTGTGAAACTTTCTCTTATTGTGGGATCGAAAGACCTTTTTGAATAGTTAAACTGATAGCCCATATTCATACTCCATTTAAAATCATCAGAGGGAACTTCTTCAAGGTCAAATAACCATTTTGTTACCATGTTTCTATTCAAACTTAAATTGGTTTGAATAGTTAAACTAGTTAATCTTCCTAGCTCTCGGTCTTTCCATAATAATTTATTGTACGTTTTCCCATCTTCATCAATTGCATAAGGAGATACCTTTCCTGTAATGATTAGAGATTTTAGGAAAACAGGCGCTGTATTAAGATTTATAGTCAGGTCACTCCAGTTTAAAGAGTCTTTTAAAAAGTTATAGGAAGAACGCAATTTAAAAGCACTTATGATATTTATTTTTTTGTTTTTCAGGCCTGTTGAGTCGGATTTGTCTCTAACCTTCGACTGAAGGTTTTGATCTAATTTGAAATTGATACTTGCAGCTTTACTTGCATTTGGTCTATACATTGCCGTTGAATATTTACTATATTCAACATCTTTATTTGTAACGGTATCGAATACATTTTTATTAATATTTTGAGCCTCTATAAAAAAGTCAGGTCGATAAGTTAAATCCACTGTGGGCGTTATTGTGTGTCTAAATCCTTTAACATAATATTTGTCTTTAAATTTATAGGTCCCAAATATTTTAGTGTTTATACCGATGTTTGTTAGTGATAAATCATATGCATATTTTAGAATATTTAAAGTGTCTGTTGAAAGTCCATCTTCAGCTTGTTTTTTTGAGATTTCTTCAGTAATTAAGTAAGAGTTCCAATTAACTTTTGGGAGCGTTAATTTTAAGTGTTTTAGAACACTTACTTGTCTGGAAATGACACTTATATTTACATTCGATTTAGCTCCATTTCTGAAATTTTCCAGTGTGTTTAATGTGAAAAATGTAGAGTCACCAGCTGAAACCTCATTTTTTGTTTCCATATTACCCGCAAACCTAAATATTCCTCTTGTGAATTGATTGACACTAAAATTTAGGTTGGGAAAAGACATGTTGATTTTCTTTTGACTGAAATTTTGTGTAAGATTAGCAGAAGTTGTTAAATTCCATTTTCCCGGTTCATTCCATCTCCAGCTTAATTGAGATCTACTTTGTGCATTAACAGTTGATACAATTGTATTCGAGTTTATAATTTGTGTTTGGTTAAAAGTAGGTGATCGATAGTCGATATTAGATTGTAATTTACTTTTCGGATGTTTTTTACTGTCTTGATTGTATGTCAATTTTATATTAAAGTTTCTTGTCTCAGAGTAATCACTTAAATCTGGGGTTCCATCTACATCTTTGGTGTAATTAATGGAAAATTTACCGCTATACTTGTATCGTTTTTTATAAATCAAATCTGTTGATAATAAAGTTCTTCCAGAAAAGTAAAAACTACTCAATACTTCAGCGTGTAAAAAATCACTTATTGCCCAATGATAACCCAGATTCATTAATCCAAAAGAATTCTTGTTTTTGTCATAACCTGGAATAAGTATGCCAGACTGCCTTTTTTGGTTGTTTGGGAAAATTCCAAACGGTAACCAAAGTGGAGTTCTTAGTTCTCTAATTATAAGATTAGTAGGTCCAACAACTATTTTCTTTTGGGGTATTACTTTTAATTTTCTTGATTCAAAATAGAAATGGGGATGATCAGCATCGCAGGTTGTCAATTTACCTTTCTTAAGAAATATTTCATTATTAGGCATTTTTTTTCCTACATCGGATAACAAATACATTTCTCCCTCTTGAGTCGTAGCTTGAATAATCCTTCCTTTTTTAGTGTTGAAGTTATATTTCATTTCGGGTGCTTCAAAACTCTCTCCGTCGTCTGTAAAAATAACTTTCTCCAAAATTTCCCCGGTCAAACTATCTTTCTTGCAAAAAGCGTGGACTTCATTTTTCTTAATAAAAACTTTAATTCTATTAGCTTTTAATGAAATATCATCGTAATCAACTTTTGCTTCTCCAAAAAGGTATACTATTTGATTGGTGTTATCAAAATCAATGGAATCTTTAGCTGTATATTTAACTTGGAAGCTCGGAGCTCCAACGGATATTTCATCAATTATAATACTATCTTTAACTAGTGTATCGAAAGACAGTGTATCGAAAGACAGTGTATCGAAAGGCAGTGTATCGAAAGGCAGTGTATCGAAAGATAGAAAAGTTTCGTTTGAATCTGAAAGAAATAGATATGAAGAGTTTAAGGACAGTGTTTTTGAGAGACCATTGTTAATTAATAATCCAAGCATGACTGCTAAAAACTTTGAAGTTATATTTAATTTTGATAACAAGATTATATTATTCCTTTTGAGAAAATGTTTAAACAAAATGAAAATGGTCTTTAAAATTACGCAAAATTTAGAGTCTTATTTGTTCCTGTCAAACAAAAATTATACCGAAGTGTTCAAAAAAGTCAGTAAATCTTCTTTTATTTTTTTGTTGTTTTTGATCAGTGGATTTTGCTCTTTTGGTCAAAAAAATGCAAATAAGTCTCAAAATTTCAATGTTAAAACAATCGTCCTTGATGCTGGGCATGGTGGTCATGATCCTGGTTGTTTGGGTTCCTCGTCACAAGAAAAACATGTCTGTTTAGGTATAGCTTTAAAACTTGGAAAACTTGTACAAACTTTTTGCCCAGATGTTAAAGTCATTTATACTCGAGACAAAGATGAATTTGTTAAGCTCCATGAGAGAGCGAACATTGCCAATAAAAATAAGGCTGATCTCTTTATAAGTATTCATGCAAATTCTGCACAAAATAAAGCTGCATATGGAACAGAGACCTATGTTATGGGAACGAAATATACTGATCGAAACCTTGAGTTGTCTAAGAGAGAAAATTCGGTAATTTTGATGGAGAAGGATTATGAGAAAAATTATGATGGATATGATCCAAATAGTCCTATGACTAATATTTTAATGGGTCTTTATCAGCAAGAGTATCTTCAGTCAAGTATTAATTTTGCACATAAAGTAGAGCATCAATTTTCATCAAGAAATAATCGTCACAGCAGAGGGGTTCGCCAAAGAGTTTTGTTAGTCATGTACAGAACTACTATGCCAAGTGTTTTGATAGAAGTTGGGTTTTTAAGTAATTCTAAGAATCAAAAGCTGCTGAGAGAACAAATTGGCCAAGCTGAAACCGCTGGTGCAATTTTCAGGGCATTTGTTGAATATAAAATGGAAATGGAGGGTGTTAATTCAAGTGAAATAGCAAAAAAGGAAGCTAAATTGTTTGCAAATTGGGATTCAACTTTGAACTTCGTTTTAAACTTAAAATTGAATAGTCATAAATCCATTGAACAACAGAAAAAGATAGAATTAACTAAGGACTCAGTTGATCGCTTGATTAAAACCCATCAAGCGGAAGAGGCAAGAAAAGCAAAAGAAAAAAGTAATCCAAAAAATAATGAAGTGCTTTTTAGAATTCAAATAACTTCATCAAGTAAAAAAATACCCTTAAATTCACGGAAATTTAAAGATGTTAAAAACATTTTTGAATATAAAATTGGTGAAGTTTTTAAATATGCTGTAGGCAATTGCGTCACTCAAAAGGAGGCTTTGGAATTACAGAAAAAAGTAAGACAAACTAGTTTTAATGATGCTTTTGTTGTAGCTTTCTACAAAGGGAACAGGGTTTCTGTAAAAAAAGCAAAAGAGCTAATAGCACAAGGGAAACAGTAAAAAAAGGAAATAGTGAGCAAAGAATTTAAAATTGGATTAACCGTTACTTCTGCAATTTTTATGTTGTATTGGGGGGCTAATTTTTTGTCAGGAAATGACGTTTTTTCCTCCGAAGATGCAATTTATGCAAAATATCAAAATTTAGATGGTTTAGTCTCTTCAAGTGGAGTTAATTACAAAGGAATGCAAGTAGGTTCTGTTAAAACTATTGAATTTGATTCAAGCTCAGTTGATGGATATTGCTGGGTGGTTAAATTTGAGGTGGAAACCGAAGGTATTGATCTTTACAACGGTTGTGTAGCTGAGATATCATCTGTTGGAATTCTGGGGACAGTAGTTGTTCAATTGTCTGATATTAATAAGGGTAGTGCTTTAATAAAAAATGGAGATACTCTTATTGGTAAATTGTCACCATCTTTGAAAGATGAAGTAGATATAAGGCTTCGTCCGCTTCAGCAGAAGGTAGATTTACTTCTTGAGGATGTAGATAAATTAGTTAAAACTTTTGTTGTCGTAATGGATGATAGAACTCAAAGTAACTTAAAGAAATCTTTTGAGCAAATACCGCTCGCTATGGCAAATATATTGCACGCTACAAAGTCACTCGATTCAATCACCACAGACCTTAAAAATGCCAAAGTGGAGCGGATTGTAGACCATATCGAATCTTTAACCAAAACGCTAAGTAATAATAGCTCTAAAATAACCAGTATTATAGATAATTTAGACAATATTACGGATACTATCGCCAAATCTGATATTGCCAAAACCATAACGCGAGTAAATAGTGTTTTGTCTGAAACTGAAGGTATTATGGATAAAATTAATAAAGGAGAAGGTACAGTAGGGATGTTACTCAATGATAAAAAGTTATACGAGCATCTTGTTTTGGCAAGCGCTGATTTAGATTTTCTTTTGCTGGACTTAAAACAAAATCCGGCTAGATATTTAAATGTTTCTTTAATTAATTTCGGGAGCAAGCGACAAAAACCGGCTAGTGGATGGGATTCTACTGATTATGAAGTTTTAAAGGGTAATGCTTTTGTATTAAAAAAGTTGAATCAAGAGTTGGTTGGCTCATTAGCTGCGGAAATAAGAGATTCATGCGAAACCCCTTGTGATTCCTCAAGATTGAAACAAATTCTTGAAAAATACAGTAAATAATCTTAAGAGATTATTTAGCTTTCATGGGATACCTTTCAAACGTTGTATTTGTTTTAATGCTTGTTTCTACCTCACTTATTTTTTATCTGAGGGTAAAAAAAATTCGGAGAAACATATTCTTTGGTGTTGGTTATAAAAGAATTGATGATAAATGGGAGCGTTTGAAAATTATGATGCGGGTTGCAATTGGTCAGAGCAAAATGTCTAAAAGGCCTTTCTCAGCTGCTCTGCATATTGTTGTTTACTTAGGTTTCGTCATTATTAATATTGAAATACTTGAAATTGTATTGGATGGTATTTTAGGAACACATAGATTGTTCGCCGAATTTTTAGGCTCTTTTTACAATTTTTTAATAGGTTTTTTTGAATATTTAGCGCTTGGTGTTATTGTAGTATGTGTCATTTTTCTTGCTAGAAGATTCTCTAAGAGAATTAAACGTTTTGATGGATTAGCCATGACTGAATGGCCTAAAAAAGATGCATTAATAATACTTTATTCCGAAATTATTTTGATGTCTGCATTTTTGTTCATGAATGCATCTGATTTTCAACTTCAAAATATTGAATATGAGGGCTACCAAAGAGCAGGCTCTTTTCCTGTGAGTAAATTTTTAGTTCCATTTTTAAGCGATTTAAGTGCCCAGCAAGTATTCTTTTTTGAGAGAGGTTGTTGGTGGTTCCATATTGCTGGAATTCTAGCTTTCTTAAATTATTTACCTTTCTCAAAGCATTTTCATATTGTTCTAGCATTTCCAAACGTTTATTATTCAAAATTGTCTCCCGCTGGTAAGTTTAATAATATGGATAACGTTAGAAAAGAGGTTGAGTTAATGATGGATCCTAATTTAGATCCATATGCTTCTCCACCAGAAAATTTAGAAACTGCTAACGGAACAAGTGTTTTTGGTGCCAAAGATATAACTGATTTGTCTTGGAAAAGTATTATGGATTCATACACTTGCACTGAATGTGGAAGATGTACAGATCAATGCCCTGCCAATCAAACTGGCAAAATGCTCTCACCACGAAAAATCATGATGGATGTTAGAGACAGAGCAGAGGAATATGGAAAACGTGTTGACAAGCATGGAAAAGATGTAACAAAAATAAAAACCTTACTGAATGATTATATTTCGGTGGAAGAACTGTGGGCTTGTACCTCATGTAATGCTTGTGTTGAGGCTTGTCCTGTTAATAATGATCCACTTGCGGTAATTGTTGACTTGAGAAGATATTTGGTAATGGAAGAATCAAAAGCGACAAGTGAATTAAACAATATGTTTGGAAATATCGAAAATAACGGAGCACCATGGGCATTTGCAGCTGCAGATCGTCTTAATTGGGCTGAAGAAGAGGACTAGTATGGGAGGATTGAAAGTAAATACAATATCAGATTACACATCAAAAGGAGAGAAGCCTGATGTTTTATTCTGGGTGGGTTGCGCTGGTAGTTTTGATGATCGCGCAAAGCGAATTACACGTGCCTTTATAAAAATTCTAAATAAGGCAGAGATTAAATACGCTGTTCTGGGAAAAGAAGAATCATGCACCGGAGACCCTGCTAAAAGAGCTGGTAATGAGTTTTTGTTTCAAATGCAAGCTATGATGAATATACAGGTACTTAATGGTTATGGTATTCAAAAAATAGTAGCTACCTGTCCTCATTGTTTTAATACAATAAAAAATGAATACCCTGAATTGGGCGGTAGGTATAAAGTGATTCACCACACAGAGTTTATCCAAAACTTAATTGATGAGGGTAAAATAACAATTGAAGGGGGAGAGTTCAAAGGAAAAAAAATAACCTACCATGACCCTTGCTATTTAGGCAGAGGAAATGATGTTTACGATGCTCCAAGAGTTTTGATTGAAAAATTAGATACTGAACTCGTAGAGATGAAAAGAAATCGTCGGAAGGGGTTTTGTTGCGGAGCTGGAGGAGGTCAAATGTTTAAAGAGGCCGAGAAAGGAAATAAGGAAATAAATATTGATCGAACTGAAGAAGCTCTCGAATTAGACCCTAATGTTATTGCAACAGGTTGTCCATTCTGTAATACTATGATAACCGACGGAGTTAAGTTGAAAAATAAAAGTAACCAAGTAAAAGTTTTAGATTTGGCTGAGTTGGTCGCACGAGCATCTGATTTATAATTATTCTCCAAAGGATTTAAATTTTTAAATCAGAGAGGATTAAAAATCTATCGTGTTCAAAAATTTATACCTTTAAGATATGGTGCAAATTATAAATAAATTGCCCGACTCCTCAAGAGTTTGGGTATATCAATCGAATAGAGCATTTTCAGAATCTGAACTATCTGATCTTAAGGAATGTCTTATGCATTTTAATTTAAGTTGGGAGGCTCATGGGAAAAAATTAAACAGTGCAATAGAACTTTACTACAATCAATTTATTGTCATTTTTGTTGATGAATCTTTTCAAGATGCAACTGGATGCTCCATAGATAAATCAGTTGCGCTAATGAAAGATATCGAAGCTAAGTTTGGCGTTGAAATGTTGGACAGAATGAATTTAGCCTATAAGCAAGAAGAATCTATAAAAAATATTAAAATAGGAGATTTTCAATTAAAGGCTCGTTCTGGTGAATTTGATACCAATTTAGTCGTATTTAATAATTTGGTCAAAAATAAAGGAGAGTTTTTAGCTAATTGGGAAACAATAGCAAAAAAATCATGGCATATTAATTTGTTTTAATTGAGTCTTTCAAAAAACAGAAAAATAATTATTACAAAAGATGGCTCCCATTCCATTTTGGTGCCAGAACTTAATGAGCAATATCACTCTGTTCATGGAGCAGTTCAAGAGGCTAAGCATGTTTTTTTAAAAATGGGTTTGTGTGAATATCTTAATCACACGGGTAGTGCGATACATGTTTTTGAGTTAGGTTTTGGAACGGGTTTAAACGCTTTTCTCTCTGCTCAATGGGCTAGTCAAAATCATCAAGTAGTACATTACACTTCTATTGAGAAATATCCTCTTTCTGAAGACGAATTTCAAAAGTTAAATTATGG
>MDSV01128427.1_pt1 | contig 13575 bp, 7 predicted proteins | sample 810851 | NCBI WGS metagenome assembly MDSV01 (sample SAMN05326640, study PRJNA326480) | marine metagenome | isolation source: seawater | place: Atlantic Ocean: North East | collected 2012 | reverse complement strand
TCGTCGTCGTCGTCGTCGTCGTCCGAGTCGACTCCGTCGACGTTCCATCCGTCGTCGCTTCGTGTCGGAATATCCTCGTGTTCGTGTTCCCCCCCCAGGTCGACCCCCCCGTCGCCCCCCGCGCCCCGAACCGGCCGCACCCAGAACTCGCCGTGCGGATCCACCAGGCGGCCGTGCACGGTCCACGCCAGGAGCTGCTGGTGCGCGGCGCGCGCGGCGCGCGCCTCGAGCGTGCGCAGCGCTTTCTCGAGCGCCGGGGCCCCCGCGGCGAGCGAGGCGGCGCGCAGGTGGTGGAGCAGCGCCGCGCCTTTCAGAGTGTTCGCGTCCGAGACGGGCTCGATGACCGCCCACAGCGAGGGCAACACCAGCGCGAACTCGGAGAGCGCGGACTCGAGCGCCGCCGGGAGCGCCGGGACGATCCCGCGCAGGATGTCTTGTTCCAACTTCAAGATGGCGCTCTCGTATTCGGTGAGGACGTCCGCGACACCCGAGGCGAGCGCGCGGCGGTACAGACTGCCGGCGTGGCGTCTCCGCGCCGAGAGCGTCTCCGCACCGACCGCCGCCAGCGCGCTGGCCTCGTTCTCGCGCTGCACGAAGCTCTCGAGCTCGCGGAAGGCGTAGCCGGTGGCCACGAGCCGGTCGAGGCTGGCGCGCTCGGGAGGCTCCAGGATGCGCAGATCCGGGTTCACGGCGAAGCGCTCGGGCGCGGTCGCGGTCGCCGGCACCAACACGATCACCTCGCCCGGGACACCCAAAAGCGCCAGAAGCACCTCGGGGACCATCGCGAAGGAAGCCCGAGGCGCGCGGCTATGGCTACGCGCGGCCTCGTTTGGGGTCAGCCGGAGTCGGGCTTTCTGTTTCTGGACTTTTTTGAAATTCTCGGAGGAAAAAATGAAATTTTTCGGCACCGCTCGGCGCCCTCCGTGCGCGCCGGCGCCGGCCGGACCCCCGAACGCCGTTTTTTTCGACGTTCAAAACGTCACTTCCGAGGGGCTCAGCCGCAGAGCTCCGCGGCGCGCGGCGCGACCTTCCCACGCGGTCGAGGGTCGCCGCGCCCGCCGCGCCACCCGCTTCGCGCGATGCCCTCGGTCGCGCGGCGAGACGAGGACGAGGAGGCCGCCGTTCGCGACGAGGTGGACGGCGTGCTCGGTCGCCTGACCCGAGACTGGGCCGTCTCGCGCGACGACGGAGCCATCGGCGCGGCCACGACGGGACGGACGGACGACCGCCGAGATGCGTTCGACCTGGACGCCGCGTTCGAGGACACGGTCGCGACGCGGTCGGAACACGAGACGCGCGCGCGTTTCCTCCACCGCTCCGCCGAGGAACAGGAGGTGCGCGCGACGCTGGAGTCCATGCGCCGCGCGACGCTGGACCTGACGGAGCGGGATCTGCGCGCAGCGCGCGCGCGCCGTGCGCGCAACGACGACGGCACGCTCGATCGCGTGCACTTGGACCGGGACGCGCCCGAGCCGTACGTCATGGACGGCGTCTACCCGCCGTGGTACGCCAAGACGTACTACAAGGTGGTCGCGGTGATTGAGAATCTCGACGACGAGAACGACGGCGACGCGACGTCGTACGTCTCCGTGTACGACGGCGTCACGCGGTACGCGCCGGGCACCACCGTGTGCCACCCGTCCCGACCCGACCACGGAGGCGGTCTGTACGTCTCGCGAACCATCGAGGGGTGCTTGCGCCGAGACCGCGATTTGTTCCCCGAACGCAGCGCGTTGCTCCGCGCGCCGCGCGCCGTCGCGCGCGCGAGATGCTGGAACCCGGACCGAGCGGACGACCCCGTGTTTTACGGCTCCAAGCTGGCGTTCACGTGCGTGCACGTGGACGAGATCCTGCCCTACCCCACCACCTGGGAAGCGGGGGACGACGACGGCAGCGACGGCGGAACGAGCCGTTTCGGCGAGAATGACGACCGTGACGTTTCGGTCTCGCCGTCGGCGAGCGGCGGATCGCCCGGAATCCGCGCGCGGAGACGCGCATCGTCGACGAAAAAAAAACAGACCCGGTTCCCGGCGCGCACCGAATCGGTCTCGCCGGGGACCGGTTCGGCGGGAGGCTCGCCCTCGCCCGTCTCCGGGAAGGACGCCGCGCGTTTGGAGCGCCGGAGCGACGCGCTTCTGAAGGCGCAGGCGGAGACGGTGCGGCTGGAGGAGGAGGTGCGCGCGATGGAGCGACGGCTGGAACGCGCGCGGTTCGGCGCGGGCCGGGGGGGGTTGGCGTGACGGATGCTCGCGCATTTACGAGTCGGTCGAGCTTTTTATGCGATTCGACGAGTCGCCTCGACGCGCGTCTTCGTATATCACGGCACGTCGTCGGCGAAGAAAACACCGCTCGAGAGGGTTCTTGACGAACGGAAAACGCACGCGCCGTCGCGCTCGCGCGTTTTTCCGGGAACGACGCCGCCGAGCTCATCACCCGCTTCGCCTCGCGACTGTCTTTTTAGCGTCTTCGCGCCTTCACATCTTCTCCGCCTCGCCGAAGTGCTTGGGCGGCGCGTTGGACTTGGTCATCGGGCGCTTGCACGGCTTGACGTCCCAGATGTCCTCGGCGTACTCGCGGATGGTGCGGTCGCTGCTGAACTTGCCGCTTCCCGCGACGGACAGGATGGACATCTTGTTCCAGCGCGCCTGGTCCGCGTACGCCTCGTCCACGCGGCGCTGCGCCTCGAGGTACGACTCGAAGTCGTTGGCGAGGAGGTAGTAGTCCGCCCCGCCGCACACCGCGTCGCACACCGGGTGGAAGAAGTCCTCCCACCCGAAGGCGCCGCCGCGGATCTGGTCGACGATTTTGTAGAAGCCCTCCGGGACGTTGAAGTACTCGCGCTCGCGCCGTAACCCGGGGACGGCGTCGGCTCTGTGCCCGAAGATGAACATGTTCCCCTCGCCGATCTCCTCCGCGATCTCCACGTTGGCGCCATCCATCGTGCCGATGATCAGGCACCCGTTCATGGCAAACTTCATGTTGCTGGTGCCGCTCGCCTCCGTGCCGGCGGTGGAGATGTGCTGCGACAGCTCCGCGCCCGGCACGATCACCTCCGCGGAGCTCACGTTGTAGTCGGGCAAGAACACCACCTTGAGCATGTCGCCGATCTCGGGGTCCTTGTTCACAGTCTCGCCCACCGCCGAGACGAGCTTGATGATGCGCTTGGCCATGTCGTACCCGGGGGCGGCTTTGCCGCCGACGATGCAGACGCGCGGCACCTGCTTCTGGCGCTCGTCCGGCGACATTTCCTTGAGCGCGTTGTAGCGGTGGATGATGGCGAAGACGTTCAGGAGCTGGCGCTTGTACTCGTGGATGCGCTTCACCTGGATGTCGAACAGCGCGTCCGTGGGCACCCGCGTGCCCGTCTTCTCAAACACCAAATCGGCCAGCCTTTGTTTGTTCTCGCGCTTGATCTCGCCCCAGCGCTTCTGGAACGCCGGGTCGTCCGCCTTCTCGCGCAGCCCCTGGAGCAGGTCCAGCTCCTTGACCCAAGCCGAGGTGCCCAACGTCTGGGTGATCAAGTCAGACAAAGCCGGGTTGCAGAACGCCAGCCAACGCCGCTGCGTCACCCCGTTGGTCTTGTTCTGGAACTTCTCCGGCATCACCGCGTAAAACTCGCGGAAGATGGTCGTCTTGATGAGCTCGCTGTGAATCGCCGCGACGCCGTTCACGGTGTGGCTCGCGACGAGCGCGAGGTGCGCCATCCGCACGGACTTCTCGTACCCCTCGCCCTCCTCGATGATGGACATGCGCCCGATCTTGTCGTAGTCGTCCCCGATCACGCCGCGCAGCTCCTGCGTGAACCGCCAGTTGATGTCGTAGATGATCTGCATGTGCCGCGGGAGCACGTTCTCCACCAGATCCACCGGCCACTTCTCCAGCGCTTCGGGCAACACGGTGTGGTTCGTGAACGAAAACACGCGCGTCGTGATGTCCCACGCCTTGGTCCACCCCAGACCGTGCTCGTCCATCAACAGCCGCATCAGCTCGGGGACGCCGATCGTGGGGTGCGTGTCGTTCAGCTGCAGCGCCACCTTTTCGGGGAACTCGTCGAACGAGTCGCTGTGCGTCACGAGGTAGCGGCGGATGATATCCTGCAGCGTCGCCGACACCATGAAAAACTGCTGCTTGAGTCTCAGTTCCTTGCCTTGGTACGTGCGGTCGTCCGGGTACAGCACCGCGCTTATGGTCTCCGCGCGCTGCTTCGCCAGGATCGCCTGCACGTAGTCGCCGGTGTTGAAGGACTCGAGGTCGAACTCGCGCGAAGGTTTGGCGGACCACAGGCGCATGTTGATCGTGTTTGGCGTGTTCCAGCCGGGGATGGGCGTGTCGTACGCCACGGCGGTCACCTCCTCGCCCGAGTCCCACTTGAACACCTGGTGGTTGTCCACGTCCACCGTGCTGACGTGCCCGTAGAACTTGATCGGGTACGCGATGTTCGGCCGCTCAATCTCCCACGGGTTCCCAAAGTTGAGCCAGTAGTCCGGGTTCTCGTGCTGGAACCCGTCGTGCATCTCCTGGCGGAACATGCCGTACTGGTACCGGATGCCGTATCCCCAGGCGGGCAGGTTCTCGGACGCCATGGAGTCCAGGAAGCACGCGGCGAGGCGCCCGAGGCCGCCGTTGCCGAGCGCGGCGTCGCGCTCCTTCTCAACCAGGTCCTCCAGCGAGTACCCGAGCTGACGCAACCCCTCCGAGAACGTGCCCTTCACCTCCAGGTTGTACAGCGAGTTGGTCAGCGAGCGGCCCATCAGGAACTCCATCGACAGGTAATACACGCGCTTGGGGTCCTGCTCGCGGAAGTACTGCTGCGTGTCGTTCCAGCTCTCGATCAAGCGGTCGCGCACGGAGAGCGAGGTGGCCTGGTACGCCTCGAAGTCGTCAAATCTGTACCTGCTCCTGCCGAGCGTGTACTCCACGTGGTTCACGATGGACGACTGCACGGAGAGCACGTCGTTCTTGATGTAGTTGTCCATCAGGGAATACAGCAGGTCCTTCTGCCTGGGTTTCATGCCGTCCGGTCCGCTCGTGCTTCGCCGCGGGTCGCCGTCTGGAGGGCGCGGCGCGCCGCTGGATTTCGCGTAGTGCGCGTTGAGCACCACCACCAGCACCTGCTCGATGTTGGCGAGGTCGTACGGGTCGTCGACGCGCGCGCCGTCGTCGCCGGTGACGTAGAAGACGTCAGACGTGAGGTCCTTCTCCATGTCCACCTCCGTGCGCTCGACGTTCAACCCGAGGTCCTCCAGCGTGGACTTGAGCAGCTGCAAGATCCCCGGTCGGTTCGTGGCGCGGATGCTGATGACGGTGAACGCGGGATCGGTTGCGCCGTCCACGGAGACGGACAGGTTCTCGTCGCCGTTCAGGTCGGAGACGCACGAGTCCTCGCCCGCGGGGGAGACCGCGCGCGGCGAGACGCGGCGCGGCGCGGGAACCCGCGCGGACCCGAGCTCGATCCCGCGCCGGAGACGCGAACGCGCGCACGGCTTGGATCCGACGGGGCGAGGGGGCCTCGCGCAATTCGCGAGAGCCGCGCGGGAGGCCGCAGGCGCGAGCGCCGCCGTCGACGACATGGCGCCGCGTGCGCGGTGCCAAACTCCTCGAGTTCGGGATCGACGGACACGAGGCGCGCCGGAGAGTGACGCGCGCCGCGGGAAGCGGGCCGACTCGGCTCGAGTCGCCCGGCCCGAAGCCCCGATCGCGTCCCTGCAGGAAAACGACGCGCGAGTCGAGTCACAAAAAGGCAAAAAGCGTATGGATCCCAGTCAGCAGCAAGCGAGCGAAAAAGTTCAAACCAAAAATATCTCAAGCGAGGCGCCCGATGAACCAGAAACGTCGTTCTTCGAACTTCACAGTCGCGGTGATGTGACGAAGAGACAACGTCGAGTCCAAGGTGAGGCGCTCGGCGGTCGACACACTCTACGGCGCGGGTGTCTGGGCCCGCTGGGCCTTCGGCGCGATGCCGAAGGCTCGCGCGCGCCCGGCCGGTCGACGCGGCTCGGATAAGTCTTTGCAGGTCCGACTGGACGGGTTCCTGTCCCCGCGCGGAGGCGGTGTGTCTCGGCCACCACACCTCGCGGCGGTGGGCACCCCTTCGGGATCTGGCTCCGCGTTCGCGCGCTGCCCCGCGTGCGGGGCGGACGTGGCGATGTGCCTGATGAGCGACCACCTGGACAGCGGGAAGTGCGCGAGCGACTCGACCGCGCGGACCGACGCGCGGACCGACGCGCGGAACTGCGACGGCGACGCGCGTGTGCGGACCGCGTCGGCCGATCCGACGAGGATGACGCGCTCGGATGACCGAGACGCGCGGAAAACCGCCTCCGCGCGGAACGAAGACGACGACGCGCGCGCGACGCGCCGAGTCTCGACGAACGCGAACGCGACCGACGCGTGGACCGCGTTGTTGCGTGGCGCGAAAAACCCGACGTTCGGCGCTTCGTCCGGGCGCCTTCCCGGCCACTTCGTCGTTGAGAACTTCGTGACGGCGGCGGAGGAGACGGCGCTCGTCGCGTTTCTCGACGACGCGCGCCGGTCGGGGGCGTGGAAGCCGAGCACGTTCAACGGGAAACACCTGGGAAAGAAATGGGGCGTGGAGGTGGACTTGAAGCGACGAACCGTCACGAGCGGGCGACGACCCATGCCGCCCGAGCTGCTCGCGATCGCGGCGAGGCTCAGAGCGTGCGCCGCGAGAAACCTCGCGTCGACGTCTGACACGTCTGACGAAGAGAAAAAAAAAAACGCGAGCGCCGACGGCGGCGCCGTCGGAAAAGATCCCGGCGTTTGTTTGCCCCGCGCCGCGTCGCTCGTCGTGGCGACGTTCGCCCCGAACGAAGCCAACGCGATCGATTACCGGCGCGCGCTGGGGATGGAGCTCGAAGCGCACTGCGACGACCGGCAGATGAGCTCCGGGGTTCTGGTGAATCTGTCGCTGCTGGGCGATTGCGTCATGACGTACGCCCCGGACGCTCGATCGAAAAGAAAAACGCCCGTCGAGTCTCGCGGCGCGGTGGACGTGTTTTTGCCTCGGCGGTCCTTGCAGGTCCAGAGCGGGTCGACCCGGTACGACTTCTCGCACGCCATCAGGAACGACAACCTGCTGACAGACCGGCGGGTGTCCGTGACGTTCCGGGAGAGCGCGCCGCCCGCCACGAGGATCAAGGTGAGGGGCGAGTAGGCGAGAAGCGCGAGACGGTTTTCGCGCCGAGCGGAGTCGACGCGCGAAAGGAACGCGCTTTCAGTAAAAAACGCGTCTTTTTGTCGTCATCGCGTCAGGCTGCTCCACGTGAACGCGTCCGGCCCTATTTGCGCGCGCAACAAAAACGCGATGAGCAGGAGCGGCCACGCCAGCTCGAACCCGGGCGTGTTCGTGACGCGCCGCAGCGCGACGCGCGCGCCCCGAACCGCGTCGAGGAAATCCAGGTCCCGGAACGGCGGGACCCGCTCCCGCTCGGCGTCCGCGTCGGACGCGTTTCGACTCGGCGTCGCCTCCGCCTTCGGCGCCGCGAGCGACGCCACCGCGGCGACGTCGATCGCGCCGATCGAGAGTCGCCCGGTGCGTCGCCCGGTGGCGGAACGAGACTCCGGGGACTTCTCCCGCTCGGGGACTTCTCGCCCGTCGTCTCCGCGCGCGCCGCGCGGGGAGCGCCCGCCCGCGCTCCGGCGGCTGGAGCCGCCGTCGCTGCCCGAACCTCCGTGCGACCCGCTTTTTTCTTCTCGTGCGCTCCCGCCGAAAACCGAGCCCTCGCGCACCTGCATCACCGAGAGCAGCGCGCGCCGCAGCTCGGCGATGATCTCCGTCGCCTCGCGGAGCTTCCGCTCCTGCGCCGAGAAATCCTCATCCGTCGCGCGAGGCGAGACGCGCTCGGCGAGCGCGTTCTGCGCGCGCGTTCTCGCCTCGCGCTCGAGGTCCAGCTCGGTCGTCAGGCGCTCCAGGTGCGTCTCCAGGGCACCGGCTCGGTCGCGCTCCGCGGTGATCATCTCCAGCAGCGAGTGCACGGTCTCGTCCATCTCCTCCTGGGTCGGGGTCATCGCGTCGTCCGGCACGTCGTCGTCATCCTTCTCAGTCGCCGCTCTTTCCCCGCCTTTCCTCGCGCCGACGCGCGCTCGGGTGGCCTCTTCCAGGTCTCCCACCAGCCGCTTCTTGTCCGACGCCAGCTCCTTGACCCGCATCTGCGTCTCGATCAGCAGCTCCTGCGTCTCGCGGAGTTCGGTCTGGAGCGACGCCTGGAAAGAAAGCTGCGCGCGGGGATTCGCCGGCGCAACCAACCCCACGACGTCCGTCTGCGTCGCGGTCTCGACCCTGCGGATACCGCCCTGCTTCCTCGGCGACTCGCGCTGCGCCGCCGCGGATGTCGCCTCCGCGATCTTGCCCAGCGCGGTCTCCGCTTTGAGCGACGTGCGCATCAAGTCGTCCACGCGCACCCACCGTTTCGGGTCGCTCGTCGCAGAGTCGCTCTTCGCAGAGTGGCTCTGCTTTTTCGAGTCGGCCAATTCGTGGATCGTGCCGTCGTCCACGACGTGGTCGTCCCCGCTCTCGCGCGCGCGCGTCTCGGAAGACCGACGCCCGTCAGCCCCGAAATCGTCCGAGTGGCGGCTTCCGCGGAGCTCGTCGCTCGCTGCGCTCTCAGCGCGCCGCGGGGCGGCGTCGTAGTACGCCACTCGGGGCTTGGGCGTGGCATCCGAGCGTCTCTCCCCTTTCCGGCCGGACTGGCTCCCACCGTGCGCGCTTCCCGCGTAGGACGAGCCCGTCCGCGAATTCGCTACCTGGTACAGCCCGGAAGACGTGCTGAAGATGCTCCCATCACCGTGCCCGCCGTGGGCGGTCGGCGCTGCCGAGGAGGTACCCGCGGCGCCTCCTCGCGCGGCGAATTCGTTTCGCCGACCGTCGACGCCGACCGGACCGTCGTCCACCAACGACCCGCCGCTCGAGCCAGCCGCCCCCCGACCGGACGTGCTCGCGCCGTACATCCGTTCGACGCCTCGCACCACCGGCGCTGCCCGTCGCGCGCCCTGCTGTGGCAGGCCGCGGAACGGGCGAGAAAGGACATCACGGTGGATTTCACCGGCTCGCTTTCAAATCTCGCAGATGTGATCGGCACGAGTCTTTCGAGCCGCGCCATCGACTGAGACGAATTTCGGCATGGATGAAGGCAAAGCGGCGGTTCCCCCGATTGGTTCCATTGTCTCGTGCGCCGGCTGACGCGACGCACGCACGTTTCGACGTTCGGTCCCGATCTCACGATGCCCGCCAAGACTCTCCGCGCCACCGTGGCGCTTGCAACGCTCGCCGCCGTCCAGGCGTGCGAGGTTTGCCACCTGCACTACTATCATAAGGTGCGCGAAACCCGACATGTCGGCGTCTGTCGCGTCGGCGGAGCTTTTCATCTGCTTTTTCCCGTCCGACCGCGCGCCGGAGCGCTGACCTCGCCCTCCCGTCGGCCTTTCGTTCAATGCAGGATGTTGCCTCAGCGACCGCGATGACCTCCAACTCCTACTGCAAGGAGTACCAGTCGCAGGCTTGCTGCACCGCCGAGGTCGCCGCAGGGTACGTCTCCCGAACAAACGCCGCACTTTTGATCCTACCCGAACTTGGGTAACGAGGCGACGTGTCGTGTGTCCCGAAACCCAGATCCCGCGCCGAACCCCGAGGAACGGGTTTTTCGCCGAATCGACGCTTTCGTCGCTGACGCGGCATCGCCGCGCCGTCTTCTCCCCACAGCGTCGGCAACGCGCAGACCGGCTATCTGTACCCCGACCACAACCCCGCGGACGGGTGCGGGCAGCTCTCGAGCGCGTGCGAGAAGTTCTTCATCGAGGAGGGGTGCTTCTACGAGTGCGACCATAACCTCGGGAAGTGGCGCAAGCACGACGATTGCGACGACGGGAATAACGGTTGGGAGATCGAGGGTATGCCCATCAAGGCTTCCTACTGCGACGCGTGGTTCGAGGCGTGCAAGGGCCCTGATAACAAGCTCTGCATGGGCTCGGACTCCACCGAGGGCGCGCCCCAGTACGGCTACTTCGGGCAGCCCGACTGTCACTCCGAGCAGGGCACCGCCGGGTGCAAGCGCATCGACGAGGTGTACACTTCCGGCTTCCACATGTGCGAGACCATGTGGGCGGGCTCGTTCAAGTACGAGAACGACACCTCCAAAGACGCGTACGTGATGGCCTTCGACGAAGGCGCCACCAACCCCAACAATGCCATGTTCTACAACAAGGAGTACCCGGACATGTGCCCCGGCGACCTGGGCGCGGTGAACCTGACCAACGCGAAGCTCGAGGGGTGCGACGAGAACGTCGTGGCGTACTCGCACTCTTACCTGGGCACCGCGCCTGAAGGCACGTACGTGGACCCCAACTCCGGGGCGACCAAGTCCACGCGCGCCTTCGGCGCCGCCGCTGCGATCGCGGCGGCCGCGGTCCTCCTCGCGTGAGTGTGACCTGTCACGCTCGACCGAACGCCGCGACGCGACTCGAGACGACGCCCTTTTTTCAAGCCGGCTTCGCTGGAAAAAGGCGTTTCGGTTCGCGCCGCGCGCGCCACAAACGGCACTAGGGGTGCTCCGGGCGTCGGTTTCGAAACGGAACTTCGGTTCCACGAAACCCACGCTCGATGCTGAGATGATACCCTTCACACCGGATCGCGATAATGCGCGCGTCGGGAAGTGCTCCCCGCGTCGGCGTCTCGTCTCTCTGACGGGCCGGCGCGGGTTGTACTGCTGTTAGCTGCCGCTTAGTGTAGGAATAACGCGCGGGCGAGGACGCCAGAAATAATCGTCCTCGACGCCGTACCGCGCAGGCGCCGCCGTCGAAAGACGCGCGCGCTGTTGTCATATCAACGCATAAACGAAAACAGACGCTCACGTGTGCGTCGTTCACGAACTCCCGCGCGAGCGCGCGGAAGGGAAAGGGGAGGGAACGACGGTTTTCGTCTCCGCGAAAGCGCGTCGCGCGCGCGCGTTAATACGCCGCGCTTCGCTTCGCTTCTCCTCGCCGCGCCGCCTACTACCTACACCCTCTCCCTAAACCGCCTTCCCGCCGTCGCGCATGCCTCTCTCGTACCCCGCGCGCATGCTGAACGCGTCTACCAGCACGTCCGTCGGCGCGCGCCAGTGTGCCTCGACGAGCCGCTCGATCCGCTCCAGCGTCGCCTCCGCGGTGACGGCGTTCTCGTCGGCGCTCAGCACCGCCGCCAAGTGCGGCGTCAGACCCGGGTTCGCCGCGAACAAGTACTTGCACACCTGCTTCAACTTCCCCAGCTTGAACTTCTCCAGGTCGCGCGCGCTGAGGCGCTTGCTGGCGCGCACGCGCGCGCCGGGAAGCGCCTCCCCCGCGAACGCCTCCGCCGCGAACGCGCGCAGGAATCTTTTGATCGCCGCCGGCTCGTTCGGGTCGAGGTCCGAGTCGAACGCGTCGTCTCTCCCCGACGACGCGAACGCGGTTTTGATCCGCCGGAACACCAGCGGGTCCTGCACCGCGCCTCTTCCGATCATCACGCCCGCGCAGTTCGTCTCGCGGACCAACTCGAACGCCTTCGCGGGGCTCGTCACGTCCCCGTTCCCCACGACGGGCACGTCCAGCACGTCCACCGCGAACGCGATGTCTTCCCAGCGCGCGTGTCCCGTGTACCCCTCGCGCCGCGTGCGCGGGTGCAGCGTCACGAACGCCGCGCCGCCGGCTTGCGCGGCGAGCAGGTTTTCCCGGAGCAGACCGCGGTCGTCGTACCCCGACCTGAGCTTCGCAGTGACCGCACAACCCGTGCCTCGCACGCCTCGCGCCACCGCGGCGACGCTCTCGTACACGTCCGCCGGGTCGCGCAGCAGCGAGCTGCCCGCGCCTTTTCCGGTGACGACGTTCGCCGGACACCCGCAGTTCAGGTCCACGCGCGGCGCGCCACCCTCCGCGGCGAGGAAGCGCGCGCACCGCTCGAGCAGCTCGGGGTTCGAGCCCATGACCTGCGCGGCGAGCAGGTGCATGTCTTCCGTCTCGCCGGAGGTCTCGTCGCCGAGGAACAGAAGTTCGTCCGCGGCGTAGCCGTTCAACGCGACGCCGCGCAGGAGCTTCTCCGGCTTGGCGCCCTGAGACAACGCGCCGGGGACGCGCGTGAACTCGCGACACGCCTCGTCGAACCCGCCGGTGGACCGCGCGAGCGCGCGCCGGAGCCGGCGGTCGCCCAGACCCTCCATCGGCGCGAGGAACAAGGGCGGGCACCCGCCTTCGGCGCCGCGCGCGAAGAGCGAGGCGTAGTCGCGACGGGGAGGCGGCGAAGGCACCGCCGACGAGGATGAGGAAGACGCGCCCGCGTCGCCGTCCCGAGCGGCCGCGAGCCTCGTCGAGGGCCGGGGGGCGCTCGGCGCGCGCGGTGCCGCGCGAGGCGCCCAGATCGCGCACGATGCCGACGCCATCCAGCAAAGAGCGCGCGTGGCAGTGCCGCTCGGGAGAGGCGGCGGCGGAGTTCGGGGCGCCACCGCGACTTTACCGCCGACGAACTGTTCAGAAAATGGCGATCGCGTCGGCAGATGTCGGGGCGTGGGCGTGCGTCATTGCGCATGGCGACGGCGTGTCCCGCGACACCGCGGTGCTCCTACGGGTGCGCCCCGCGATCGTGTCGTCCCTGGCGAAGCCTGGCGAGCACTTCCGCGGCGCGGCGTCCCCCGAAACAGTGCCGGGCGAGCGCGCTCGGCGGTGCCGACGATGGGGGCGCCGCGCTGGAATCGTGGATGATGTCGGAACCCGCGGGCTTCGACGCGCTCGGCGTGCGCGTCCGGTACCTGGGCGAGGACCGCGGGTACGCGGGGGTGGCGAGCCGCGCGATCGCGGCCGGGGACGTCCTGGTTCGGGTTCCTCGAAGCAAGATGCTCACCGCGGCGGATGCCAGGGCGTGCCCCGCCATCGGCGCGGCGGCGCGCGCGCTCTCCGACCACCGCGCGCTCGTGCTGAAGCTCCTGCACGAGAAGGCTGCGTTCGAAGCCGCTCAAAATCAAAAGCCGTCGAGCGGCGCGTCGGCGTCCTCGGCGTTCGCGCCTTGGCTGGCGACGCTTCCCGACTTTGCCACCCTCGAGGACGCGCACCCGCTGCTCTGGCGCCGCGAGCGCCGCGAGACGTGCCTGAAGGGCTCGCCCACGCTGTTCCGCCTGGAGAGCGCCAAAAAAAAATGCGCGGCGGACCGCGCCGCGCTCGTCGCCGCGCTCGCGGCGACGGCGCCGAGCGACGACGCAGACGACGCCGTTCGTCGCGGCGCCGTTCGCGTCGACGCGACCATCGAGGACGTGCTGTGGGCGAGCGCCATCATCGCCAGCCGCGCGTTTTACCTGGAGGACGTCGACTCTGGGTCGATGGCTTCGAACGCGGGTCGAGACGTTTCGACGAACGGCGACGATGGCGCGTCCTCCGCGTCGCGCGCCGAGACGGAAGGTTTTTTTTTTTTTGGAGACTGTGTTCGCCTTCGACGACGACGACGACTGGACCGACGACGACGACTGGACCGACGACTGGATCGGCGACGATAAGGACGACGAGGACGTGTTCGAGGCGTTCGGAGGAACCCGTCCGGCGATGGAAACGTCCGAAGGC
>MDSV01004908.1_pt1 | contig 13575 bp, 15 predicted proteins | sample 810851 | NCBI WGS metagenome assembly MDSV01 (sample SAMN05326640, study PRJNA326480) | marine metagenome | isolation source: seawater | place: Atlantic Ocean: North East | collected 2012 | reverse complement strand
GGGTTGGATTAGAACATTACTTGAAGAAGCGGAAAACGAACGTATGCATTTAATGATATTCATAGAAATAGCAAAACCCAACTGGTTTGAGCGTTGGATGATTATTACTGCACAGTTTTTGTTTTGGCATTTTTATATGTTCTTGTATATTTTCTTTCCTAAAGTTGCACATAGGATGGTTGGATATTTTGAGGAACAGGCGGTGATAAGTTATACATCATATTTGAAAGCAATTGAGTTGGGAAAAATAAAAAATATAAATGCACCTAATTTAGCAATCAACTACTATGGACTTAAAAAAAACGCAAAATTAAGTGATGTAATCACAGCAGTGAGGGAAGACGAGAGAGGGCACTCACAAGCAAATCACGAAATGGCAGATACACTGGAGGCCGAAAATGTCAGATAGATTTCCTACTGCTGATGAAAGATGGCCCAGAAACGGTATTGTTTCAAAGATGAATAAAAGGGTCAAGCCTAAGGACGGAAACAAAACATTCTGTATGGCGCCATGGACGCACACATACCTGTCACCACAGATGGAAAGGCGTCTGTGTTGTAGTTCACGTGAAGATTCCAATAATTTCAATCAGTACATTGACACATACGACAGGTCAGGTAATACTGACAAAATAAATTTGACAACTTTGAAAGATCATTGGAATTCCGAATACATGAAATCTGTTAGATTAAAACTGTTAGCGGGCAAAGAGATACCACAGTGTGCTGTTTGCAACCACAAATTACTGAATGCTTCTGTCTACAGAAACCATTTCAACCATTATTATAGGAACAAGATTCATCAAGCATATGATTCCACCGACGAAACCGGGGCCACTACCATGCAAGTTGAAAGTTTTGATTATAGGTTTAGTAATCTATGCAATTTCAGTTGTAGGATGTGTGGTGACATGTTAAGCAGTAGTTGGGAAACTGAAAACAGAAAGCATGGGAAATCCTATAAGAAATATGATATCTGGGGTAGAAAAGATATAAAGGAAGAAATTCAACAGTTTCATGATACACAAATAATAAAAGAATTTACAGATGCAATAGAACAAAAGCGAATAACTGAATTTTATTGGTGTGGAGGAGAACCTTTAATGTGGAAAATACATTGGACTGCCATGCAACGTGTTTTGGATCTTGGATACGCAGATAAAGTTTTAGCAAGATACAACAGTAACATGAGCAGGATCAAATACTATAAAAAAGATCTATTCGAGGACATTTTACAGCACTTCCCTAATTTCCAGATATGTGCTTCCATAGATGGCACAGGGGAAATAGGTGAATACATCAGAACAGGTTTGAAATATCAAGAATGGTACGACAATATGAAGCATGGTATGACCTACACAAAAGGACGTGAACAGAGGATACAACTTGATCTCACAATCACCATGCCAGGATTGTTTGATCTGGTGAACATGGTGCATCTCGCTGATGACATGAACACTGAATTGTTAACCAAGCAGGTGTTTAACTTCTCAAATGACCAAGCAATGGCTCCTTTGTTTATGCCCTATGATATCATGTGTGAGTTAATAGACGACGCTGTGAGTCAAACAAAACATTTGAAAAGTTGGAGGACAAGGGAGTTTTTCCACCAATTAGAGGAAATGAAAAAGCAAAAAAGAAATAACAATATCGTATATCAAGGAGACGAATATGTCAATGGCCAGAAAAAAGGAAAGGCCCAAATTGAAAGATTGGATAGGATACGTGGCACTGACATTCAAAAAATCATTGCAAAAAATAGGAAGGCTTTGGACTGGTGGACAAGTATATAAAATCAAACATGTGCATGATGCCATGGATATCCATGGAGACCACTCCAACAGGAGAGTACAGGCCTTGTTGCATGTATGAGAATCCGATCACAGACGAAAATGGCAACGCCTACAATACTGTGAACCACACCTTACAGGAAGTCATGCAATCAAAATTCATGAAAGATCTTAGAAAAGAATTTTCTGATGGTAAGCGACCTACAGGATGTTTCCAGTGTTGGAAACAGGAAGACGCAGGAAACGATTCTAAAAGAACCCACATGTGGCAGAAGGCTCCGGTTGTTGGACAAGTGCATATTACAAAGGACATGGTGGCACCTGTCCTTATTGATTTCAAATTAGGAAATATCTGTAATCTGAAGTGTAGAATTTGTTGGGCAGGATCAAGTTCTCAATGGGCAACAGAAAACATTAAAACTGACCCAGGCAGTGAAACCAAATGGAGAAGATTACTGAAAGAAGGAGCATGGCCAAGAAAGCAAAACAAATTCTTTGAATCATTAGAAGATGCGTTACCGCACATTAGATTTTTTGAAATAACAGGTGGTGAACCGTTGATGATCAAAGAACAATTTGACGTGTTGCGTAAATGCGTTGAGCGAGGGTATGCAAAAAATATAGATGTTCATTACAACACCAATGGCACCCAATTTCCGGAAAAAGAATTAAATGAAATATGGCCTCACTTCAAAAGGATTGAACTTGCATACAGTATTGATGATGTCGGAGCCAGATTTGAATACCAGAGGCACCCTGCAAAATGGGATGACGTAAATAAAAATATTTTAAAATTTAAAAACAGCGGATTGGCAAATTTGTCAACACAGGTTTGTACGACAATGAATTTATTTAACATAGCATACGTTGATGAGTTGGCACCTTACATCGACGACTGGCAACCAGATTTCTGGTACATGAACACACTACACCAACCCATCGAGTTTGATCTACAACAGTTGCCAAGACATGTGAAGGATAAAATTGTAGAAAAATTAAGTATGTCAAAATTAAGGAAGCAGGAAATGAACACGGCTATTCAATACCTTAACAGCGAGCCAAAACAAGTTATGGATGACTATAAGAACGCTGTGACGGAAAGAATCAAAACCATAGACACTGCGAGGCAAGAAAATTTCAAGGATGTCTTTCCTTTTTTAAATAAAATGTTGGAGATATATGACTAAAAAATTAATAGCAGGTGGTTGCAGTTTCACGCTAGGGAATGAACTTTCCGACGACCTAGATGGAAAGACTCCATCTCAAAATACATGGGCGTCGGTGTTAAATGGAAACACAGATAATGAATATAAGTGTGTGGCTTTTGGAGGACTAGGGAATCCAGCGATAGCAAGGCGCACCTTCACAGAGATATCCCAGACCGACGATGTCGGCTGTGTGGTCGTCATGTGGAGTTTCCTTTCAAGATACGACTGGGCCATGCCAAGACACAGAATGTTAGAAGACACCCGTTGGGCATCTATTTCTCCATGGGACACCAATGCAGGAAATGAAGAAGCATTTAGGACAATGCAAGGATCACAAACACAACAAGTGCAGTGGAGAACTCGTCAAGATGTAATGGAAGAAACAGGTGTGAAGCCGTTTGCAGAGGCCATATACAAACATGCGGCCAACGAGTACCATGAAACCTATCTCAGTTGGAAAAGCATAATATGGTTGCAAAACATATTGGAAAAACGGAAAATACCATACATGTTCACGCTAGCCGACAACAGCCTGTTCTATAATAACAACGAACAGCACAAGGATAAAGATAAGTTTATGTCAGCATTACACAACGAGATAGACCTTACCAAATGGTTTTTCTTTGGGGAAAGAAAAATGGGATTCAACCAGTGGGCACTACTTAACAATTATCCACGTGGTACAACACACCCACTTGACGAAGCACACAAAGATGCTGTACAATTAATGTTACCAACGTTTAATAAATTGATAGGAGAGGAAAATGATTAATTGGATAAAAAACCTAATCAGTCGCATCGGGCAAAAAATCGCCAATATGGGTGAAAATCATCCCGAACCTTTAAGTGATAAGCTCAAGCGTGAGATCAAGTATAGGAAAAGACTGAAAGAATTAAAAAAGAAAGACCCATTCATCTACAAATAAAATGGACATACTCAACAGAGAAAAACTGCGAGAAGTTTTAGAACGTTGGAAAGGACATCCATCGGTCACTGGACTAATGGAAAAATTTAATCAACTCCAGTCATACACAAATAAAAGTTATAAAAACCTAGAGTCATACACAAAGCAGAAGATAAGAGAATCAAGATACGAACTTGTAGAACTTCCGTATATAGACGTTAAAGATGATCCTGTGCGTCCTGAACTGGATCTAGCGTTTAGACAATCTTATGGCAGGAAGATCTATGGACTTAAAGATGAGGTTGGTGAAATATCCGCCATAATGTGTTTCGCCTTTACAAACGAAGTTCCAAAGACCGTTGAAGAAATGGAGGCTTTGAGTTATGATGCGGCATTGCAATCTGTACACAGGGCAGGAGTGCAAGGTTCTATAGCGATAGCGTACACAGTGTGGGCTAAGAAAAAAGGCGGTGGACGTGCTATCGTAAACGAAGTGTACAAAATGGTCAAAAAATCAAATCACTTGAATAGACTTGTAACACTTTCACCCCTGACAGATATGGCGAGAAACTTTCATATCAAGAATGGTGCAAAGGAACTTCAGGTTAATGACACAACGCAAAACTTTGAATATGATATTACTCTCGAGGAATGGGAAACTGCTTTGGTCAAAGCAAAAGGCTTCTTAAAAATTAGATGAAGATACTTGGTATCAACTGCATGAACCATGATGCCGCTATGGCCGTGGTAGATTACTCAAGTGGTATAGGCAAAATACTTTGGGCCGCACACGCAGAAAGATACAGCAAGACAAAAAACGATCATTATCTGAATCAAAAGATAGTAGATGAAGCAATGACTCATGGACCTTTTGACAAAGTGGTGTATTACGAAAAACCTCTTTTAAAAAAAGTAAGACAGTTTTACGCAGGTCAGTATGGACTTGCAATGAGTTACACAGAGATGCCGCAATGGCATTTAGATCACTTTGGTATAAAAATAGACGAGTACGTCAAACACCATGACTCTCACGCGGCGGCAGGATATTTTACATCTCCGTTTAAGGATCAGGGTGCAACGATATTGACCGTGGACGCAATTGGAGAGTGGGACACTGTAAGCATATCAACGGCGGACAAAATATGGATAGAAAGGAAGGAAACTGTGCAGTATCCTCACAGCATTGGCATACTTTACAGTGCATTCACACAACGTTGTGGTCTTAAGCCGGCGGAAGAGGAATACATCCTAATGGGAATGGCCGCGTATGGCAATCCAAAATACAAACAACACATTTACGATGACTTTGTGCAACAATCACCTTTCCAACTCAAACAAAATTTACATAGGGGACTGAGTGACTGGCATACTGAAGCAGATGTCATGGATCTTGCCGCAAGTATACAAGCAGTGACGGAGGAACTACTTTCGGATCTATGGTTAAGAGCATCTAAATATGGAAGCAAAAATCTTGTGTATGCAGGTGGGGTAGCATTGAACTGTGCGGCCAACAGAGTACTTGCAAACTTAGGACTGTTTGAGAAAATTTGGATAATACCAAATCCTGGAGATGCAGGATCTAGTTTGGGTTGCATAGCCGCACATGAGAAGTCGCACCTTAAGTGGGAACATCCATTCCTTGGACACAACATAGATGGTGAATATCCTGTAGACGCACTTATAAAAGAATTGAAGGAAAACAAGATGGTGGGAGTGGCCAGCGGTAGAGCAGAGTTTGGTCCGAGGGCACTTGGTAATAGATCACTGCTGGCAGACCCCAGGGGTGAGGGCATCAAGGATTTGGTAAACTCGATCAAGAAAAGACAGAAGTTCAGACCGTTTGCTCCAGCCATATTAGAAGAGGATGTACACGACTATTTTACGCTACCTAAAGCCGTTCAAAACACCCCTTATATGCAATTTACAGCGGCGTGTACGCATGGTAAAGACTTCCCTGCCATAATACATCATGATAACACTTCTAGGGTTCAAACGGTGCGTAAGACGGATAATCCAGGGTTTCATGCATTGTTAACGGAATGGAAAAATCAGACTGGTTGCCCCATACTTTTGAACACAAGTCTAAACATAAAAGGACAGCCAATTGTAAACGACAGAGAAGATGGTAAAGCATTTACCAACAAATATGGAGTGAAAGTTTTAGGATGATAAAATTTGGTGGAGTGGACAGAATATATGATGCCTATAGTTGGCGTATCACACGAAGGGCAAAAGAGGTCTGGAGATCAGGCAATGTAATAAGCAGTAGGCATTCCAAAGGTTCTTTTGTAGATAAATTTGAAACGGCAGTAGCAAAGTATACTAAAAGAAAATTCGCCATAGCAGTTGGCAGTGGCACAGATGCTTTATATTTTGCACTAAAGGCCAAAGGCATAGGACCAGAAAGCACTGTGTTATGTCCTGCTATCAGTTATCTGGCAACAGCAGAAGCAATCAAACGAACAGGAGCCACAATACATTTTGTCGACGTAGACAAGAAAGGACTTATTTCACAACTTCCTGATTTCGGATTGCCAGACGCCATGGTGTATGTCAATCTTTTTGGTAACCTAGCGGAATATGCCACACTGAAGGAATACTGCGTCAAGAGGAGAATACCCCTAATAGAGGACGCGGCACAGAGTTTCGGAAGTTTTTATAATAATGTACCAAGCGGAAAACTTGGAGACATCAGCACATTAAGTTTTGCTCCTAGTAAACCATTGCCGTGTTTCGGAAACGGGGGAATGGTACTTACAGATAATGAAAGAGAAGCAGACCTGATAAGGAGTCTTAGATATCATGCGGTGGGCACAGGTACACTTGCTCACGGATACAACAGTTGTCTAAGCAATGACCATGCAAATATACTAAATTTTTTATTAAGCAAATACAAAGGGCTACAAGCCAAAACAAAAAAAGCACGTAAGTGGTATGAGGACAAGTTGTTAGATATAGGCATAAGTTCTATACAAACCAGAAATGGAACAACGTCGAACAACCATAAACTTGTTATAAGAGTCGATGATAGGGATGGCCTGAGAAATTTTCTCGATAAAAAAGATATCGAAACGCAAGTGCATTATCAACAACCTATGAATAAAATGAAAATGTTTGACACAGGACAGCAAATACCAAACGCTGAAAAGTTTTGTGAAAATGTTTTATCTTTACCTATACATCCTTTTATAAAAAAATCTGAAGTGCTTTATGTGTGCAAGTGTATTGGGGAGTATTATGGCATTTGACAGTGTGCAAGTTAAATTCAAAGATGTAAGAGATTTCAAAACACCCTTTGCTAATACCAGGCAAGTTCCCTTCGTAGGGAGTTACTTAGAAGTATTGAAGAGTGTTGTGCATGATGTCCGTACGGAATATTTTTGGTTCTTTGCGAACTTCATGGATATGCAAACAATAGACACAGACTATATTCCAGAACAACATGAAAAAAATCAAATCCATGTATGGTATAACACCAATCCAAAAGGTGGCACTAACAAAGAAGGCAACGTGATGCTTATACCAACACATGAGTTCAAAAAACAATTAGATGACTTGAAATATCTTCGTGATTACAAGGACATAAATTATCATGCACATGACAACCTTTATCAACAATTAATTGCTAAAACCTCATTCAAACTAAAGAACCCTTACACGACACTCAAAACCAACACCTGCTTTTATTCGTGGATCTACAACAAAGATCTTGACATGTCAATAATACCTGACTTCTATCCAAGTTTCTGGGAAGACGTAAAATTATACACATGGGGTATGACAAATGATGTAATGCTTGTGCCAAAAAAACAAAATATAGAACAATTTTATGACATCAAAAGAACTGTGCATTATGATCTCGATTACCCTGTGAAAGAAATGGACATAATTTTTATATCATATGATGAGCCTAGTGCGGAAAAAAGATATAAAAAATTGAAAGCAAGTTTTCCTCGGGCAAAATGGTGTAGCGGTATCCAGGGACAGACGTTGGCCTATATGAAGGCCGCATCGATGAGTGACACAGACTATTTTTTTGCAGTGTTTCCAAAAAACGAATTAGCGGAAGGATTTGATTTCAGTTTCCAACCTGACAGAATGCGTAATCCTTGTCACTACATATTTGACTGCTACATTCCCACAATAGATCTAAGATACGGATGGGGAGGAGTAATATTGTACAATAAAGAACTTGTAATGAAAACTGCCAAACCTGACCTTGATTTTACAATGTCGCAGGCACATCATTCGGTTCCGACCCTATCTGCTATAAGCAACTGCAATGAAACTCCACTACTTGCATATAGATCATCATTCAGAGAAGTGATTAAGTTGTTACAAATGAAACCAACAGTGGAATCCAAGTATAGATTGAAAAAATGGTGCACGATGGGAAAAGGAAAAAATGCTGAATGGTTATATAAAGGTGCTATGGATGGTAAAAAGTATTTCGATGAAAACAAAGACGACTACGGCAAATTGATGAATTCTTATGATTATGAATGGATCAAAGGATGTGTTAAATCTCTGTACCCAACGCAAACTTGGGATTAATTTTTAAATTATCAAAATAAAAGGATTGTTTCAAAAACCAGTTGATGTAATTTGGAATTCCTTCTTCAATGTCGATGATAGGACTGAAGTTCAACATTGTTTTTGCTTTATCGCTGTTAAGAGTGTCTCTGTTAGGGTAGAAGGCATCATGTGGTTTAGTAATAATTTTTCCTACTCCTAAAACACTCCTTATTATTTCTGCGGCATCAACTATTTTCCTACCGTTGCCCCTCGTACAGTTAAAGGTCTCATTCACTACTTCGTTTGTGGTCGCCAATGCAAAATAGTTTGCCACGTCTAGCACGTTAGAAAAATCTAGTTTGTTGTCAGGTCCTTGCACAGTCATTTCGCCTGTCGTCAGTGCGGCCTTGGTAAGTTGACTAATGACCCTCGTTATTGTGTCCTTCTCGCCGTAAAGTGCAGACGGTCGCATAATAACATAGTTCAATCCATATTCTCTATGCCATATCTTGCACATGACCTCACCTTGCCTCTTGTAAGATCCATAAAGTGTATTAGGTTTTGGTACCACATTCTCATCAGGAATTTTGTTGTCGAACTCTCCATATACCATACTACTAGAAGCATATACAATTTTTTCAACTTTATGTTTAACACAAAGATCTAGGATGTATGCAGTCGCAGTTACCATGTTGTTGGTTGCGTCAAGCACGTTCCTTTTGACCATTCTTGCATTTGGATATGTGGCCACGTGTATCACTCTTTCTGGTTTGAAATCCTCAAACGTCTGCTCCATAAATTGTAGGTTTTCTATCTGTCCAATGTATTCTTTGTCTGTGTTGGTTATTTTTTTCCGCTGTGTTAGTACAGGATGGTACTCCCAATCTGGAAACGTGTAATACTGATGATAGCAATCTACTATTCCTATCGTGTGTCCTTCTGCTTTTAGTTGCTGGCATATGTGACTACCGATAAATCCATATCCTCCCAGTACTAGTATTCTCATAGTGTCCTCCATTTGCATTCAAAGGCTTCTGCGTATTTTGTTTTTGTCATTTGTGCCCTGTATGCCGCTAGTCCTTCGATATTGTGCAGTAGTGTTTCATTGAAATAACTATCATAGCAGTTCACAAGTTCCATTTTTTTGTCTATGTAATCTGTGATATCAACAAACACGTTTGGCTTAAAATTTTCATTTTTGTTACTGTATGGTCCACCCTCCATTAGCCAAAACTCACCTTTCCATCTACGTAGGGATGAATTTACAATATGGAATGTGTTGAAATGATCCTGATGGTGATCTCCTGGACTGTGTGTTATTATTAGATCATAATTTCCATGGTATACTATGTCGTCCATCATTCTTACAAACTTACTATTCCAAGTCAGCACAGGACGTCCGTCCTCGTCTATAGGATTTTTGAGTATGTTAAACTTGATGCCAAATAATTCTTCTGACTTTTTATATTCCTGACGCATTTTTTCTTTGTCCCTCCACACACTTGGTTTTGGGACGTTTTCATCCCTGCAAACTACAATGTCAATGTGTGCACCTTGGTCCTGATATTTTAACAATGTGCCTGAACAACCTAGTTCCACATCGTCTGGATGGGCACCTACGGCTAGTATTCTTTTGAAGGACATATGACCTCTCCTGTCTTTAAACTTTTTTCCATACACTCTACAATGTATGTAACTCTTTTTATGTGTGCCATGTTTGAATCTGGTAATTTGTCCTTCTCAGAATAATCTATAAATGCTTGTATTTGCCTTTGTAATGGACTCACTGATTCATTGAATGTGATGTTTTTTTCCATGTGTTGTATCTGTCTTCCGTCTTCTACGAGTTGGCTTATCCATTTGCTCTTGTTTGCTGTGTCGTCCCATAACAGTGTGCCTTTATCCGTGATAACACTTACATCTCTAACCTTTTCATGATAGTACCAACCCATTTGTAATTGCACAGTCACTTTGTCATATTTTAAATCACATGTTACAAAGTCAGGTTGATCTTGCCTTGTGATATGTATGCCTTTGCTTTTTATTTCATCTGGTATTTTTTTCATAAGATTATCTAATAGTGCAACGTCATGTGGTGCGTAGTGCAGGATAGGATTTATATCCTTTTGCTGTCTGCCCCAGGCCAATCTCCTATGCTCTATGTGTAATATTTCCTTGTCGACCACAGTCTGTTTAAGGAAATCAAAATGTTCATTGTATAAAAGTATGTGTCCTGCCATTAATTTTGCGTTTGCCGTGTAAGGTTCTATCTCGTTACACTCCGCCATGTTCATGAATGCAGGTTTTTCAACTAAAACGTCTATGCCTTTTCTCAACATCATCTTAGTAATATTTTTATGTGTAGCGGCCGGAGTGGCTATGACTACACCATCGGTAGTTCCAGGCGTAATCTCATCGAGTCTGTCATCCACGTCGTATGGTGTCACATTAAGGTTCATTGCATTTGCTGTGTCAACGATCTTACTGCCCCAGTAACCAGTTCCAATTATTGCTAGTTTCATATTGATTCTTGAATTGTTTTTATTATAAGTTTTACTTCATCGTTTGTCAAATATTGATGTACCGGTATCGCCAGTCCGTTCTTGCTGGCGTATTGACTATTATGGAAATATTGATCTGTGTAATATGGTTTATATTCATTTAATGGCACAGGGTAGTAGGTCCTACTCTGTATATCATTGTTTGCAAGTGCCCTCTGTATCCTGTGTATGTGTTTGCTTTGAATTACATATTGATGATATACATGCATTGACTCTTTGTTTTGAAATGGAATGGTAACAATATCCTCTAATCCTTGATTGTACATCAGTGCTATCTCTCGTCTACGTCTGTTGTGTTTGTCTAACAAAGGCAATTTATTCAACAACACTTCTGCTTGTATACTATCCATTCTTGAATTCCATCCAACTTTTTTAATATTGAACTTATTTGTTTGTCCATGATTACGCAATTCTCTTACTGTATCACAATAACTTGCATCTCCAGTAACAGCACCTGCATCTCCCCAACATCCTAAATTTTTTGTTGGATAAAAACTGAAGCAAGTGAGGTGTGACAGGCTACCAACCCGTTGTCCTTTGTAAGTTGCTCCAGTGCTTTGTGCTGAATCCTGCACAACTGGAATATTAAATTTTTTCAGATTGTCAATATCTGCAACATTTCCATACAGATCCACTGGTAGTATTGCTTTTGTTTTTGAAGTGATTACTTCGCCAACTTGAGTAACATCCATACAAAAATCATTTTTGTTGATATCTACAAATACAGGCTGTGCACCTACTTGCTTTATAACCTCTACCGTGCTTACCCAAGTGTATGGCACAGTGATTACTTCATCTCCAGGACCTACACCTAACGCTAATAATGACAGTTGCAACGCCGAGGTGCATGAACTTACTGCCACACAATCTTCTGCACCAACGTATTCCTTAAATGCATTTTCAAATTGGTTGACAGCAGGTCCGTTAATAAAACTTTTGCTTTCGAACGTGTTTGAAAAAGCATCTATAGGCGAGTTCAGATTTTGTTCGTAACCGAATGCTGATAGCGTGATCATTATTTTTTAAATGTTTTTGCCATTAGGATAGAAGTCTTAGATTCCATATCACGTTTTAGTGCAGGTATATCAAACTTCATATCAACACTTCTTATTTTACGATAGTGTTGTTCTACAGTCTGTCTTAAAATTCTTGCGATGGCGTCTTGTTTTTTTAATTTTAGCTCTTTGGCTATATTGTATTTGATGGTGATGTTATTCTTTAGTATAATCTCTATGTAGAGCAGGTACTTGACCGGCATGTTTTGAAAGTGTAATCCCTCTAAAACTTCCGGCCATTCTTTGACAAAATCTTGTGTCAATTGTACCCATGTCTTATTCTTTGGCGGCTGTTTTTTTGGCATCCGCTTTTTTAGTAGTCTTCTTTGGTGCTTCTGCTGGTGCATTAGGATCTTTTGCAAGGTCCGCCACCTTCACGCCTTTTTCTTTGGCTATCATCTCATTAAGTTTATTCAATAAGATTCTGCCATCTGCTCCGGTGCCATATGTGACCATTATCTCGTTCGTCTTGAACTTCTTGATATAGTTGTCATTATGCAACATAGCCAGCATGTTTGTGCCATCTGCAAAAGTTTGCCTGCTGGCAAAGTCCGCAAATTGGTCTGCATCCTGTCCGCCCTCTGATTCAACAGCCTTCATCAATCCGTTATGATAGATGTCGGGTAGAAATTTTGTTCCTACCACTAGGCAGTTGTTTGGTTCGCCAGGTACAGTTCTGTACATGATTACTACTTTTGCCTTTGACTCGTCCGCTAGTTCTCCAATGTGTTTGAAGTGCCTCTTTGGACCTGTTTGACCATCGCCTGCCGCGCCGGTATTGTCACCCATTGGCATGGCCTGGTTGTTAACGTTCATTAGTGTTGCCATTTTAGTTTCCTTCCGCAGTCGCCGGTGCTGTTACCGGTGCCACTGCTCCTTCAGGATTTTGCTCTGGTGCCACTTTGGCCAAGAACGCCTGGAGTTTGTTGTACAATAATCCTACGCCTGCCAATTCAGCGGCTTTGAACGCACCTCTTGTAGAGGCAACGTCGATTATTGATGCTAGACCTTTAAGGTCGCCGATAGATAAAGCCATCGGGTCTGGTTGTGCTGGAGCAGTAGTTTGGGCCGTCGCCGTACTTGGTGCTTCAACAGTTTCCGTCTTTTTTGTTTCTTCGTTTGCCATTTATTTTTCTCCTAATTGCAATTGGTATTAATATACGTATATTATACTAAAATTAGTTATAGAGTGCAACGATTACTTTTGATTTATCTGAGCAACACCACTTAAAGCAAATAGAGTCAAATCTCCAGGATTTTCAAAACCAATCACTGTGCAAGATCTTGAATTGTCTGCTTCGTATTTCACGTCTTTGGTAATTGAATACCTACCATGGCAATTCTCATATATCCATTTACGCATTTTTTCTACATCCGCCTCGTGTGCTTTTACCACAGTGTTGACAAAGTGAGGTGGTAATATGTCTAGTTCTCTTTTGAAAAAATTATTTGGATTTATTTTCACGCTTCTCCTTCATCCATTCATAGGCGGCGTCCCATCTTTCTTTGACGCTTTTCTTAGGACCTTCGTACAGGATGTC
>MDSV01151446.1_pt1 | contig 13580 bp, 10 predicted proteins | sample 810851 | NCBI WGS metagenome assembly MDSV01 (sample SAMN05326640, study PRJNA326480) | marine metagenome | isolation source: seawater | place: Atlantic Ocean: North East | collected 2012 | reverse complement strand
TCACTTTATCGAACTAGCCTGCGGCGTCCGTCCGCCGTTTGATACGTGGGCTCATGTTTGCGGATCCGACCTTGTGAGGGATCACACGGGTAAATTGTTTGTCCTTGAAGACAACCTCCGAGTACCCAGTGGGGTCTCTTATATGCTTGAAAACCGGTCTGTCATGAAACAGGTATATCCTGAGCTATTTCGTAATCACCAAATCCTGCCGGTCAGTCAATACGCGTCTGATCTTCTTGATATGTTGAACGCGCTTTCGCCGAGACCGGTTGATCACCCTGTGATTGTTGTATTGACTCCAGGGATATACAACTCTGCCTACTTTGAACATAGCTACCTAGCGCAGCAGGTTGGCGCTGAGCTCGTACAAGGATCCGATTTATTCGTAGATACTGATGACTGTGTTTACATGAAAGCGGTGGAGGGTGTTAGTCGTGTAGATGTGATCTATCGGCGCATTGATGACACGTTTCTAGATCCGGAATCGCTAAATCCAGACTCTGTATTGGGTGTACCTGGTCTTATGCGAGCATGGCGGGCAGGCAAGGTCGCCATCGCGAATGCGCCGGGGAGCGGTGTCGCGGATGACAAAGTGCTCTATGCGTACGTACCTGAAATCATCCGATACTATCTGGGCGAAGAACCCCTGTTGCAAAACGTACCGACCTACCTTTGCTCAGATCCGGAACAGCGGGCCTATGTCCTGGATCATATGGATGAACTGGTCGTAAAACCAGCCGATGCGTCGGGTGGTTATGGAATCATTGTTGGGCCCCACGCGACGGACGAGGACTTGGTGGCTCGACGGGCGGAGATTCTGGAAAATCCGCGAGTCTGGATTGCTCAGCCGACGCTTGCCATTTCGACTACATTAACTGTTACTGATGTTGGTGACCTAGCGCCGCGTCACGTCGATCTCCGGCCTTTTGTGCTCCAAAGTTCGGACCAGTGGTGCTCCACGGGCGGACTATGTAGGGTCGCACTTAAAGAGGGCTCGTTGGTGGTGAACTCGTCTCAGGGTGGTGGGTCGAAGGACTTTTGGGTGGTTGCGGACGAGGGTCTCGTCTGATGCTCTCGAGAGTGGCCGAACACCTGTATTGGCTGGCACGTTATGTTGAGCGCGCTGAAGCCACCGCCCGGCTAGCTATCGCCGCATCGGACACAATCCTAGATCTGCCTGACGGTGTTCCGTATGACTGGGAGTCCTTGATGCAAGTGTTTGGGTCCGGTGATTCTGGTCCGGGCATTTCTGAAGCCGAGGTCATGGAACAGTTAGTACTTAGTCTAGAACACCCGGGCTCAATACGCGCCTCGATTGCATCGGCCCGGGAAAACGCACGAGTCACTCGTGACTTGATTCCAAAGGATGCCTGGATTGCTTTGAACGAGTTACATGGTCTTATTGAACGGCAATCATTCGCTGGGTTTGATCGATCCACCCGGATCCGGTTGCTCAAGCAAGTGATCTCGAATTGTCGGCTCTGGCATGGGTGCCTGGTAGCAAGTCAGGCGCGAGATCTGGGCTCTTTATTTTTGCGTCTTGGTGATCGTTTGGAACATGCCGATATGGTGTCGCGCTTGGTCGATCCGCGCGTCACACAGATGGTTCCTGGTGTTTCCACCCGCTGGAGCAGCTATGAGTCCATTGGGTGGCAAAATTTATTGTCAGCTCTCGGCGGTGTCGAGCTATACCGTCACAGCGCGCGCAATCGAATGCGTGGTATTGATGTGTTGGATTTTGTGTTGCGAGACGACAAATTTCCTCAGTCGATGGCGGCAGCACTCGCACGAGTGGATCTCTTGTTGACTCAGTTACCGCATCAACGTGTCTCAACAGACTCGCTGGAGAGTATCGTCGATGATCTAAAAAAGCTCGATCTTAAACGTTTGACTCCAGACGTTCTCACAAAAAATATGGATTGTATTCAGCAGGGGCTCGTCACATTGCACGGAAACATCAGCTCGGAGTATTTCTTTTTCCAGTCAAACAATCGCTAACCCGTGGGTTTGCAGGGGGGAATGTTGTATTCTCTGAGCATCCTTGGGACTGAGCCTCTAATTTGACTGATTCGGCTGCAAATAAGAAACGGTTATCCGCTTCGTCAAAGCGGTGTATTGGCGTGCGTGGCCTGACCAAATATTTTGGCGATTTTGCCGCGAATAGCGCCGTCGACCTAGCTGTCGACGAGGGAGAGATCCACGCGCTGCTTGGTGAGAATGGCGCAGGTAAGTCCACTCTCGTTAAAATGATTTATGGGATTTTGAAGCCTGATTCTGGTGACATGGATCTCAACTCGGAACCATATTCTCCCGACAGTCCAAGTGATGCAAAGCGTGCCGGTGTTGGCATGGTGTTCCAACACTTTGCCGTTTTTGATGCGCTGACTGTCCTTGAAAATATCACGCTTGGTTTGGAGGGACGGTTTCCCGGCGCAGAGCTCGCTGCTGAAATTTCAGAGCTTTGCGAACGCTACCGGTTGCATGTTGAATTAGGTCGTCGAGTACATGATCTCGGTGCCGGAGAAAGACAGCGTGTGGAAATCATCCGGGTCCTGATGCAAGACCCTCGGTTATTGATCCTCGACGAGCCCACCTCCGTGTTGACCCCACAAGAAACGGAACAGCTGTTTGCAACACTCGGACGGCTCTCTGATGAAGGGCGTTCGATTATTTACATCTCACATAAGCTCGACGAGGTAAGAGTGTTGTGTGATCGAGCTACCTTGATGCGTGCAGGTAAAATTATAGATGTAGTTGATCCGAGGCAAGAGAGTACTCGCTCTCTTGGTGAAAAAATGATCGGTGAGCGTTTGAAGGAGACAAAACGCGGTAAGATTAAGAAATCATTGAATGCAAAAGCTCGTCTCACCGTGCGAGTGGGTGAAGTGTACCCGGAGTCGAGCAGGAGTGTTGCGCTCCGAGATCTCTTTTTGTCAGTTGCCCCCGGATCAATCCTTGGCATTTCTGGTGTCTCTGGCAATGGCCAGGATAGGCTATTCGATGTTCTTTCCGGCGAGATTACCTTGCCCAATCCCGACAGCATTATGCTTGACGACCTGCCAATCGGGCACATGGGGGTGGAGCAGCGCCGGGTTCTGGGCATGCTGGGCGCTCCCGAGAATCGCCTGGGGCACGCTGCTGTCCCTGACCTAACACTTTGGGAAAATATTATTCTTACCGCTCGGCATACTCGCGGTATCTTGACAAATAAGCATTTGATCAGTGGGCCGGCGGCCAGGGGATTTGCTAACGAAGTGATCCAAACTTTCGATGTGAGAACATCATCCGTGAATGCAAAGGCGTCTAGCTTGTCTGGTGGTAACTTGCAGAAGTTCCTGATCGGGCGTGAGTTATTGGGCAGTCCAAAAGTCTTTATAGTGTCAAATCCAACCTGGGGTGTCGATGCAAAAGCGCAGCTCTTTATTCACAAAATGCTAATACAAATGGCCGACGCCGGTGCCTCAATTGTTTTGATTAGTCAGGATATTGATGAGCTGTTGTCTGTCAGCGACCGTATTTGTGCGATTTGTCATGGTCGTTTGAGCCGAACTTACCCAACCACAGAGACGACCCCCGATTATTTGGGTGCACTGATGCTTGGTCAGGAAGTTGAATCGTGATCTTCGTCGAGGCTCGTTCCGAGACACATTGGTACCACGAATGGGTTGCCGTATTTGTTGCCTTGAGTCTGACCGTGGTAACGGCGTCGATTCTTCTTGCGGTCATGGGACTTGAACCAGTCTCGAGCCTCCAGCGGATCTTCATAAGGCCTCTCAACTCGGTCTATGGGGTGAGTGAACTGATAGCGAAGGCCACCCCACTCATTACTATTGGTGTTGCCTTGGCGCTGGGTTTCCGGGCCGGTGTTTGGAATATCGGAGCCGAGGGTCAATTGGTGATGGGAGGGCTATGTGGAGGCGCCGTGGCACTCGCTTTTTGGGGCGTCGATGGTTTCTGGGTTATGCCGCTTGTGTTATTGGGCGGAAGCCTTGGTGGCTTGCTATGGGGTGCGATCCCGGCATTTTTGAAGGTTCGTTTTAATGCGAACGAGATATTGGTATCTTTGATGCTGACCTATGTTGCGATTCTGTTGCTCAGCGTGATGGTGCATGGACCTCTCCGAGATCCAGACGGGTTTAATTTTCCTGAAAGTCGGCTGCTCCACGAGGCCGCTACATTACCAAAATTATTTTCCGCGGGCAGGGGTCACCTCGGATTTATTTTCGCAATTTTCTTTGCATTACTTGGGACATGGATCGTCAAGCGTTGGCACCTGGGATTTGAAATGCGAGTGACAGGCCTCTCTCTGAATGCCGCAAGATTTGCTGGTTACAGTCGTGACCGAACGGTTTGGACGGCGTTACTGATTGGTGGCGGCGTTAGCGGGTTTGCGGGCGTCGTTGAGGTGACTGGGAATATCGGACAACTGGTTCCGAATATTTCGCCCTCCTACGGATTTACCGCGATTATTGTTGCGTTTCTCGCAAGACTGCATCCGATGGCAGTGATCCCGGCAGGGCTCTTGGTGGCTTTGTCATATCTGGCTGGTGAGGCTGCACAGTTGTCACTGGGTATCCCCGCCGCCAGCACGCAAGTATTTCAGGGTTTGTTGTTATTCTTCTTGCTCGGAACATCACTGCTTGTGAATTATCGTGTTCGATTTGGACGGGTAACCTAATGGATTACGGATTACTATCATCGATTTTGCACGCAATACTGGTCGCCTCTACCCCTCTGGTGTTCGCTGGTTTGGGTGCATTGATTCAAGAGCGGGCCGGTGTTTTGAATCTGGGCATTGAGGGCCTAATGATCGTCGGAGCCTTGGCTGGTTTTGCGACAGCTCTTTTGGGTTTCCCACTCTTAATTTCTATAGTATCCGCGGCGCTAGCCGGAGCTTTGCTGGCATCAATTTTTGCTGTCCTCGTGTTGAGATTGTATGCAAATCCAGTCGCCACAGGTCTTGCCCTAACGCTTTTTGGCCTTGGCTTGAGCGCTCTCGCGGGCGCTCAATATGTGGGTCAGGCTGCGCCTCAAGTCGATCCATGGAATATTCCAGTATTGAGTCATTTACCAATCGTAGGGCACGCGCTCTTTTCTCACGATCCACTTGTCTATTTGTCCATTACTCTGGCTGTCTTAATGTGGTGGTTTATTACAAAATCTCGCGCAGGCTTGATCCTTCGGGCAGTCGGTGAGAATCACTCCGCAGCCCATGCCCTCGGATTTTCGGTGACGGGAATTCGTTTTTTAGCCATAATAACCGGTGGCGCGCTTGCCGGGATCGGCGGTTCGTACCTGACACTTGTCCAGACGCCTCTTTTTGTAGAGGGTATGACGGCAGGCCGAGGTTGGATTGCACTTGCTCTTGTGGTGTTTGCTTCTTGGCGTCCGCTACGGGTAATTGTTGGGGCCTATCTGTTTGGTAGCGTCTCGATAATTCAGTTACACGGCCAGGCGCTAGGTGTTTCAGTGGCCTCCCAATGGTTGTCAATGTTGCCATATCTGGTCACCATTGGGGCCCTGGTAATTATCGCTGGGCGAGGTAATTTTTCGCACAAGGCTCCCGGTTCATTGGGAGTCACTTTTAAAGAGAGTACATGAGGAACGGTGGAACTACACATGAAGAAATCAAATCTGGTAATTGGTCTATTGGTGCTTGTGGCCGTGATTGCGGCCGTGGTGTCTTTTGAACCGAGTGAAACAAAAAAAACGGCCGCGGTCTCGGGCGAAGTTAAAGTTGGCTTTGTGTATGTAGGACCTGTTGCCGATGCCGGTTGGACATATGAGCACGACCGAGGTCGTCTTGCAGTCGAGGCTGAGTATGGTGATAAGGTCGAGACGGTGTTTGTTGAGAGTGTATCTGAGGGCCCTGACGCCGAGCGTGTAATCGCTCAAATGGCCACAGATGGGGCAAGTGCAGTATTTACGACTTCATTCGGATACATGAACCCAACGATAAAAGTGGCGCAACAATTTCCGGGCGTGAAGTTCGAGCATGCGACCGGGTACAAGCGTGCCGACAATGTTGCAACTTATTCGTCGCGTTTCTATGAGGGTCGTCATGTACTTGGTCTGATTGCAGGAAAAATGACCAAGTCAAATACTATCGGTTACATCGCCTCGTTCCCGATTCCGGAGGTTGTACGCGGGATTAATGCCGCATACTTGGCAGCCAAAAGTGTGAACCCTCAGGTCAAGTTTAAAGTGATTTGGGTTTCCACTTGGTTTGATCCGGGTAAGGAGGCCGACGCGGCGAAGGCACTGATTGACCAAGGCGCTGATATTTTGATGCAGCACACTGACTCCGCTGCTCCGATGAAGATCGCTGAAGAACGCGGAATCTATGCATTTGGTCAGGCGTCAGATCAGGCAGCTTACGGACCAAACGCGCAATTGACGGCCATTATTGATGATTGGGCCCCCTACTACGTGAGAAGAGTAGGTGATTTGATCAATGGAACTTGGTCGTCCACGGACACTTGGGGAGGCTTTGATACTGGAATGGTTGCTTTGGCCCCTTACGGTAAGGCTGTTCCAGATGACGTCAAAGCGATGGCTGAGGAAGCCAGAAAGGCGATCACCGACGGCCGACTGCACGCGTTCACAGGACCAGTTAATAAGCAGGATGGCTCGCCGTGGTTAAAAGCAGGTGAGACAGCGGACGACGGTACCTTGCTTGGAATGAACTTCTATGTGGAAGGCATTGAGGGCTCGCTGCCATAACTGGAGCAGTAGTATAGTTCAGCTCACATGTTGGCTGTATACTTTTGATCGAACCGGAGAGATATCCGGTTCGATACACCCCAGATAATCAATGCTTCCGCACACAACACTACCAGAGCAGCGAACATGAGATCGGTCTGGCCACGGGCATTAGCGTGCAACATCAGATAGCCAAGCCCGCTCGATGACCCAACCCACTCCCCAACCACGGCACCTATGGGCGCGACCGAAGCAGCTACTCGAACACCTGATAGGGTATAGGGAACTGCAAGCGGAAGTCGCACATGGAAAAATAACCTTACCCTCCGAGGCCGAAGCGTTTGAAAAGTGGCGTCCCAAGATGCAGGTAGAGCCCTGAATCCGGCTAGGGTACTAGCTGTTACTGGAAAAAAGACAATCAAAGTAGTCATAGCGAGTTTGGATGCGAATCCATAACCGAGCCATAGCATAAGAATTGGCGCGATCGCGAATACCGGCAGAGCTTGACTGATGATTAACGCTGGCATTGTAATTGACTGAAGTCGTTTGGAGTCTCCAATCAGACAAGCGACGGTGAATCCTAAAATGGAGCCCAAAATTAGACCACAGACAATTTCTAGCGCGGTTGTGGTCGCGTGAACACTTATCAACGTGAATCTATCGAATAAGACGGCAGCGACCCGATCAGGTGCCGGGAGTATAAAGTGCGGGATATCGAACAAGATAACTACTGACCACCAGACCGCGATTAATAGCGTCACGGGCAAAAAGTAGCCAAAGATCCGGTTCATAAGTCACCATCCAGGGCCTGAATCAGAGCGTGATCGTTTTGGAAGTCAGCGAGATCGAATGGACCTCTGAGCCCATGCGATGTTAGAACCACGGCCGTATTCAACCAGCCTAGTGCGTCTCTGGGGTCATGTGTAACCAGGATAACCGTCTTGTTAGCGAACAATTTGTTACACAGCTTTGTCATTTGAATTTTGGTCGATCTATCAAGCGCTGCAAAGGGCTCGTCTAGTAATAAAAGATCAGCGTCCTCGAGGAGTGCCCGTGCGAGCGCTACACGGGACCTCTCGCCGCCGCTAAGATGATTCGTCTTGTGGTCCTGAAAACCGCAAAGTTCTACATCTGTCAGAAGTTGATGAGCGCGCTCCACATATTTCGAGACGATCGTCTCTCCCCGTAACGTAAAGCCTAGAAGTATGTTATCTAGAACGCTAACCCAGGGAAGGAGAGCTGGCTGTTGGGACAGATATGCGATTCGTTGAGTCTGACACTGAATTGATGGTGATCCTCGGATAATTCTATTTAAAAGCGTTGATTTTCCGGACCCAGATTTTCCGAGAAGGGCAACCTGTTGCCCACGATGTACAGCCCATGAAATCGTTGTGAGTGGATCGTGTCCGGGGAATCCAAGAGTTAGTTGGTCTATGGACAGCACTGTTTCGTTTACTTGGACTTCTTTGATTGCTTTTGTCACAGTATTTTGAAGATGCTCGGGTGGTCGAAAACGGGTACTCTAAGACAACACTCCTAGATTAAACGACCTAGGTGATATTTGTCGCGTTAGATTGATGGCGTCATTAGGTGCACGGGAATAGTTTATGGGGACAGAAGAAGATCTACGCGGTGATATCAGATTCTACTTCGATGGCCAGGTAAGAATACTGGACGACGTACGCGCGACGGATATGGTCATGCCCTGGCTACGATCTGAAGCGATGCGGACCGGTACTAAAGAGGGCTGTAATGAGGGTGACTGCGGTGCCTGTACTTGCTTGGTCGGCTCTCTTTCAGAGTCCGGTGGTCTTCGGTTTAGCCTAATTAATACATGTATTTATCCGCTCGCATATCTCGATGGAGCGTGGCTGATCTCTGTGGAGACCCTCAGCAGGTCAGGGTCATTATGTTCAGCCCAAAGCGGAATGTTGCCCCTTAACGCGTCACAGTGTGGATTTTGTACGCCCGGTTTTGTGATGGCGATTGTGTACGCTCAGATCACAAAGAAAGACCAAACACCAGAGCAGGCGTTGGCTGGGAACCTATGCCGGTGTACCGGGTATGGTGGTCTGATTGAGGCGACTCGACTTGCCCAGGGCCAGCCTCTCGATAAAGCCTTTATCGCTGAGATCGAGGGGGCTACAGCGGTCCTAAAACAGTTGTCTCGAGGTGGATTTTCCATTGTCAACCACAACTCGAGGATTGACGCACCAAAAACGCTCGACCATTTGTTGGATCTTAGGAAAAATTTTTCATCCGCGACACTTGTTTCTGGGGCCACTGATTTTGGGCTGTGGATAACGAAGCGCTTAGATAGACCGACCCATATTATCCTCACAAAATTTTGTGAGCGGCTCCTTTTGAAAGAAATACGGCCCGATAATATAGAAATCGGTGCCGCTGTAACGATGGAAGATTTAGAAAATAGTCTTGTATCCGAATATCCCGAACTTCAGGAATGGTTTCAAAGGTTCGGGGGGCCGCAGGTTCGGTGCAGTGGAACCCTCGGGGGCAATATTGCCAACGGTTCACCGATAGGCGACTCAGCCCCAGTTCTGATTGCTCTTGGCGCTTCGTTGACGATACATTCGTGCCGAGGAAATCGAGTTATCCCTATGGAGGATTTTTTCATTGAATACGGAAAGCAAGACCTTCTTGATGATGAGGTGTTGGTCTCCATTTTAATTCCCAGACGAGCACATATCAGGCGTTTTGCGGTTGAAAAAATCAGTAAGCGATACGATCAGGACATCAGCATCGTCCTAGCAGCGATGGCCGAGATTTGTGGTGATAAGCCTAGTTATCGGTTTGCCTTCGGCGGAATGGCGGGCACACCAAAACTCGCCGAGAAAACAATGAAGTCTCTGAATCCAGATGATCTGACCTCTGACTTCAGTCCGCTGTCAGATCATAGAGCAGAGGCTTGGTACCGCCTCGCTGTATCGAAAAATTTAGTGCGTGATTTTTTGGATGGGGAGGCATCTCGTGAATGATCTAGCCAAGCCATGGGGTACCTCGGTAGTTGGGGTGCCAGAATCTCACGACAGTAACTTAGAGCACTTAACCGGCCAGGCAGTTTACTGCGACGACATACCAGAGCCGAGCGGTTGTCTGCATGGTGCTTTAGTTCTGGGCCCGGCAACACCCAGTTGGGATTTGAGTATTAACGCTCCTGATTTGATTCAACTCGAGGGCCTGTGCCTGGGTGATCACCGGTTTCTGAGCGCCCCAGATATTCCTGGTGAGAATAATGCAGGGCCTGTTGTTCATGATGAACCACTTTTGCCCTCCGATGAAACAAGTTACCCACACCAGCCCGTGGGGATGGTTCTGTGTTCGGATCGAGATCAGGCGCGTCGGGTTGCAAGAGAGTATCAAGTCAGCGGACGGCCATTGGAATCGATATTTTTGACCATCGCTGAAGCGGCAGGGGCAGGGCAGGTCCTCCACGAACCGCTGATTCTAGACAACCATTTTTCTGAGTCATTGTTCGTTGGGTGTGACTATGTCACCGAGTGTCGCATGTCGGTTGGTGGGCAGGATCATGTCTATCTGGAGGGCCAGGTTGCGTTGGCGATACCTTCATCAGACGGTATCCACGTGGTAAGTTCAACCCAACACCCAACAGAGGTTCAGGACCTGATTGCCAACCTTCTTGGCGTTAACGCGGCGAATGTGACCGTCGAGATCCGACGGATGGGTGGAGCATTTGGCGGGAAAGAGAGCCAGGCGGCGCACTTCGCAATGTTAGCCGCATTGGGTGCTCATGTAACAGGTAGACCTGTCAAGGTTCGGCTGGACCGAGATGACGACATGCGTGTGACAGGAAAGAGGCACGACTTCCTGGTCAACTATAGGATTGGACACGATGCTGAGGGCCTTATTACGGTAGCGGATATTGAACTGAACTCCCGCTGTGGTTGGAGTTCCGATCTGAGTCGATCTGTAAACGATCGGGCCCTATTTCATGCCGAGAACGCGTACTTTATTCCGTCTGTAAAGATCGTCTCGAACCGATTTAAAACCAATACTGTGTCGAATACCGCGTTTAGAGGTTTCGGGGGTCCACAGGGAATGATCGGTATCGAGCGCTGCATGGACGTAATCGCCAGGGTTACGGGCAAAGATCCGCTTGATATTCGGTTGCTCAACCTCTACGGGACACCTGGAACAGAAACACCGTACGGGATGTCCATTGATGAGGGTGTCCTTCCAAAAATAATTAGGAATCTTGCAGAGATGTCGGACTATCGTAATCGGAGGGCAAAAATTAATCTCACGAACGGGCAGTCAAAACGTACCAAGAGAGGGATCGCCCTCACACCCGTAAAGTTCGGCATCTCATTCACCGCTAGCTTTTTGAACCAAGCCGGTGCCTTACTCAACGTCTACAAAGATGGTTCGGTTTCCCTAAATCATGGTGGAACCGAAATGGGTCAAGGACTGCATACAAAGATCAGACAAGTTGTGGCAGATCATTTGGGCATAGATCAGCAAACGATACAGGTCACTGCTACGAGAACAGATAAGGTTCCCAATACTTCACCGACAGCAGCCTCCAGCGGTTCTGACCTAAATGGGATGGCCGCCTTGACGGCAGCTCGAAAGATCAGACAAAGGTTAGAGATTTTCCTCCGAGAGACCTACCAAACCTCTGCTGAAGTTCGATTCTCGCGTGGGATGGTTAGAGTCGGAGGTCACGAAATTTCCTTCAGTGAGTTAGCCAGGAAAGCATGGTTCGCGCGTGTCCCGTTAAGTGCGACCGGACACTTTGCGACGCCGGATATTGGCTGGGATCCGAAGACAGGTAAGGGTCGTCCATTCTATTATTTTGCCAACGGAGCTGCCGTAACAGAGGTGGAGATAGATACCCTGACTGGCGTGCCCAAAGTCCTGCGAGTGGATATACTCCATGACGTAGGGAAGAGCCTTAATCCAGCCATCGATCTAGGTCAGATCGAGGGAGGTTTTGTTCAGGGTATGGGCTGGTTAACGTCAGAGGAATTGGTCTATTCGAGTGCCGGTGAATTGTTGACGCATGGCCTCAGTACGTACAAGATTCCAACCGCCACTGATCGGCCCGAGATGAATATTCATTTGTGGGATGGCGTAAATCCGCGGGAGATGCTTTATCAGTCCAAAGCGGTCGGCGAACCACCCTTTATGCTTGCAATCAGCGTGCATTCGGCAATATGCCACGCGATTAGCAGTGTTAGCTCAGACAGTCAGTTTTGGCCACAGCTCAACGTGCCGGCAACTCCTCAAGAAATCCTAAGGTGTGTCCAGTGCGCGGTGCATGGATCCTAGTTGAAATCGTCAGAGTGTTAGGAAGTACTCCACGAGGCGAGGGTACCAAGATGTGGGTGAATTCCGACTCGCAGGTTGGTTCGATTGGTGGCGGCCAGCTAGAATTTTTGGCGACCAAGAGGGCCCGGGAAATGATAGCCGAGGGATCGACCGAGGCTGTGGCCAGCCTACCTCTGGGCCCCGTCTTGTCTCAGTGTTGCGGTGGGATTGTAGACCTAATCTTCAACGCCGTTGAGAGACCTCAAACCGAGCCAGAACACGGATTTCCGATGTTTCTGTATGGACTGGGTCACGTGGGGTCTGCGGTATCTAGGATCATGGAAACAGTTCCTCATCCTCTTGTGACATTCGATGATAGGGAAGATTTGGGAGCTTCTCACACAGATGTTTTAGCTATGATCGATTCGGCCCCTGAAAAGGCATACCACTTGGTCATGACCTACAGTCACGAATTAGATTTTGAGATATGCAGGCGTCTCATTGAGCGAAACGTCGGGGGCTCTGTCAGTTTGATCGGTTCGAAATCAAAAAAAGCTAGATTCGCGAGCCGACTGAGAAATCTTGAACTGGATTCCGAAAGGATAAATTGTCCGGTAGGTATTGTCGGAATACGTGGCAAGGAGCCCTCGGTTATTGCGGTCTCAGTAGTAGCCGAGTTTCTTCTGTGGCAAGCCGCCGAAGCGATATCCGAATGAGAATGAATCGCCGCGTTTTCAAAGCCCTCCCTTGGTGTGGTGCTTCATGATGACTGACTCAAATGCCGCAGAATTATGCGAGCCGTTTGTTATTCAAGGCCGACTATTTACGCTCCTCAACGAAAGCAGTTTAGACAAGTACGATTACTTTGATAGTGGTTCGATGGTCGTAGGTGACCAAGGCAGGATTCTGTATGTTGGCCCGAGCGTCCCAGCCGAGTATTCACACCACCCGGTTAAGGAAACTCAGTATCTTATTTTCCCAGGGTTTGTTGATGCCCATGTTCATTATCCTCAGCTACCCGTGATTGCATCCTACGGAGCATCGCTACTTGACTGGCTCGACAAATATACTTTTCCTGAGGAGTCTAAATACAGTCAAAGACCCTACGCCGAGAGACGCGCTCATCAGTTTGTGGAGCTGATGCTGCACAGAGGGGTGACCTCAGCGGCTGTATTTTCAACCATTCATCAAGAGGCCTTCGACTCGCTGCTGGGGGCGGCTTCTTATTCGGGCTTTAACCTTGTCTCCGGAGTCACGGGGATGAACCGGGGCGCTCCCAATCATGTATTAGTTGACGTGGGACTGTACAAAGAGATGAGCGCAAAGGCCATAGAATCTGGTCTGTGTGTGGAGAGATTTCGGTACGCAATGACACCACGCTTCGCTCTCTCTTGTACGGAAGAAATGCTAGAATGTTGTGGCCAACTATTAGAATCGAATCCACGTTTGCTGATGCAGACGCATATCAACGAAACCGAGGATGAGGTTTTAGCCACATCAAATTTATTCCCGCGTGCTACCGACTACTTGGATGTATATGACGCATTTGGACTGCTTACCGATCGATCATTATTTGCGCACGGTATCTA
>MDSV01038834.1_pt1 | contig 13580 bp, 11 predicted proteins | sample 810851 | NCBI WGS metagenome assembly MDSV01 (sample SAMN05326640, study PRJNA326480) | marine metagenome | isolation source: seawater | place: Atlantic Ocean: North East | collected 2012 | reverse complement strand
TTACGTCACTGTGAAGAAGAATTATATCACCTCTTTTAATTCCTACCTTTTCCCATCTCAAAGATAATTCTTTAACTATTGTCATGCAAATTAATAAAAATATATAATTTTAAATTATTAAATAAATTTTAAAAGTAAGTTTATACCACTTTTAATTAATCAACTATATAAAATCTAAATTTTTTTTTGGGTGTGAAGAATACTGATAGTATAATCATTTGACTCTAAATAATTATTCAAAGTATCTATTATTTGATTGTGTCGACTAATATCAAATTTATTAATCCAGTATTCAAATAATTTTGAAGTCCACTGACCATCATAACCACCTACAAAATTAATCATCTCATTTACATCTTCGATTAACCAATTTTTATCTGTAAAAATATGCCGCATAAAAAAATATTCATAAATTTCGTTTTTATCAATATTTAATTTAATATCTTTAAGTTGATAAATAGTTTTCTCATATTCTTTAATTGTTTTTGGGTGGATATTAAAATTATATCTAAAATGTGGATTATTAGCTGAGGCATTAATTACTGGAATATTAAACAATGGATATTCTACTCCGACTGATCCATAACATGTTAAAACAAAATTAATTCCCTCTTCGATTATTTGAAGATGCGAATAATCATTTGGTAGTAATTTAATATTTTTATATTTTTTAACGAATGTTTTTAAAATTTCATTTGTATGTGGCTGATATAATTTAAATTTACCAGTATAATTTGGTCTATTTTTTATATACCAGTCATAATTTGTTTTTTCTGAAAGTTTACCAATGTTTTCGATCCACTCGTAAAAATCGGCAAATATAGTTTCTCCATAATTATGTACTGCATCAAAAAAATCGTGAGGTGCTATTAAGATTTTAGTTTTTTGACTCCGTTTAATTAATGAATTAGTTTTATCTTTTCTAAAAGATGAAAGTTCAGTTGCTATTAAGTGGGTCTTTGGACCGGATATACCGCTAACTCTTAACTCCAAAATTTTTTTCGCCTCTAAAATACCCTTTTCTTTTATTTTATTATCTAGGGCTTTAAATAGTTCTGGATACTCAAAAAAGTTACCAAATGCACTCAAGACGTTTTCTCTTAATTTGGTACAGCTCCAAGTACCTCTTAAAGCATAAGTTGGAATTTTTTTATTAATTGCTACTCTTAAAGGTAAGCCATATGCATAAGAGCTGTGAACTCCAATTATTGCACTAACTTTATGTATGCTAAAATATTCTTTCCAAAAGTAATATAGACATAAAAAATCTCTAAGCATGCTTTTAAATCTTTTATCCTCAATATCTATAGTTGGTTCTCTATAAAGTTTTAAATATGTATCATAAAGTAAATCTCCAAATTGAACTCCATCAATATTAACTTTAACAACATCTTGTTTAATTTTAATTTTTTTTATTATCTCATTATAACTTTGATCTGCATTTTTTTTTTGAATTTTAGATACCATGGGTCTAAAAATTTTACTTACTCCAAAAGATCTATAAATTTTAAAAGTTGCTAGTGAAAATAGATTGCCAATTGTCCATTTAATTCTATTCATCAAAGTTGGATTAAGCGGAGATGAGATTATCGAATAATTAAAAAAAGCTGTAATTTTAGAGTCATTTTTTTTTGCCAATACATTTGATAAATATGACATTGATAAATGAGTTGGATAAAACGCATTAAACTCAATTAAAACTTCTGATTTATTTTTTTTTAAAAGTTTTTTTTTAGGAAAAATTTTTTTATTATGATTAATAAATTTTTTAATACTCTTTATTTTTTCAAAATTAATAACCTTTGAAAACGAAAACATTAATTAAATATAAATACCATTAGTTGGCCAATTTAAGCACACTAATTGCTGGAACACTTTCTAAAACCATAAGAACTTCATTATTTTTTTCGATTAAAATTAGATCTCTAATTCTCTCACCTATTGGTATCACATCTTCATAGACAATTTTTTTCATATCTTTATCTAAATTTATATGATGAAGGCTTTGGTCTCCTTCATCCATTTGGTGTTTGTATCCAAGAGCCCCAATAAAAAAACCATTGGTATACCCTTTATTAAAAATGTTCGGCACTTTTATGATTGCACCTATTCCAATAGAATCGGTAAAATATTTTAATGGTTCTATAAAACCATAATCTATATGTGATTTATAAAAAGGTGATCCTTCTCTTGTTTTTCCATCGTATTCTTCCCCATAAGACGAAATGGGCCAACCATAGTTTTCTATGATTTCATTATCTGGAGAAAAATTAATATTAATTTCATCTCCTCCTTTTGGTCCGTGATCAGTAAATAAAATTATATCACTATTTTGATCATAATATAATCCTTGGGAATTTCTAACACCCATTGCTACAATTTCAGTTTCTTTAGATTTTATATCAATTGAAATTATCTTGCCATACATTGAATTTTTCTTTTGAGGTGTTGACCTCACATGATTATCTCCTATGGTAAGAAGAATTTTTTCATTTTTAAAAGGTAACATTTTTCCACCAACATGAAGAGTATTAATTTTATTTCTTTTATCGGGTATACACTCATCAGATGAAAAAAATTTAGAAAACTCTAACTTTTCAAAATTAAGATCAGAACTAATAATTGAAGTATTGTAACACTCCTGTGATTGTTTATCACTATACGAAAAATAAATTTTATTATTTAAAATTAATAAATCTTTAATACTAGAGCTACGATCTGCATAAAAGTCATTTTCCAAGATTAAACTTTTAATGTTTGAATTAATTTTTTTAATATTAATATTATTCAACCCAAGTTCTTCCTTCTTAAACGAAAAAAATTCACCTTTTCCAGAAACAACTACTACTTTATCTTCTGTTTGGGCTAGATAGGCACCTGGCTTTTGCCCTGGAGGCTGTCCCAAGAATGGCAATTTATATGTATTTATCTCATAAATATTTTTTTCAGATTTAATCTTTTTTGTTTCCAATAAGCTAGTTGATCCATTTGATAAAATAGTTAAATTATCTATTTTATCAGCAAGTTCTAAGTTTTTTTTTTCTAATTGCCTTATTTTAATATTATTATTATTTATTTTTTTATTAATATAAGGCACCAGAAATATTGTTTTATTCAGAAAAACTCTAGTTTTTTCTGGAAAAAACACTTTGCCTATAGCCACAATTCCAAAAAAAAATACCAGTGAAAAAGCAAATAAAATAAAAAAGAGCTTAAATTTTTGTGTCATTAAATCTTTAAACCTAGTTCAATAATTTTCATTAAAATTGATCATCAAATTTTTGCAAATTAACTTTTTAATGCAACTGTTAATTAGTATTGTGCATTAATAAATAGTTTAATAGAATAAGTCAACTAATTATATCTCTAAACTTTAAACATGAAAATTCAAGAAATTAAAAAGAAATATTTAAAAGATCAAGTTTGTTTATGCAAAAATTTTTTTTCTAAAAAAGAATTTCAAGAGCTGGATAAAGTCTTTAGGGTCTATTTAAATAAATTTTTTAAATACAAGACAAGTAGCAAAGAATTTATCTTCCACAATCAAAAAATGCATGACTTTTTACTTAAAAAAAGAAAAAATAATATTTATTTTTTCAGTAAAATATATAATACAATTCAAGCATCATCTACAATACATAGCTTTTTAAACTCAAAAAAAATTATGAATGTAGCCTCAAAACTTATTGGATGTAAGCCAGAACAGATCATTACAACTAGCTATCAACTAAGAATCGATGCTCCAAACGACAAAAAACACAGATTTGATTGGCATTACGACTTATATAAATACAGAAACAAAATAAATTTTACTAAAAAATCTGGAGTAGTTTTTTGGATTCCATTGCAAGATGTAAGCAAAAAAAATGGCACTGTAGAATATTTAAAAAATTCCTATAAAATTAAAAAAGGCTCAAAAGGAATTCAAAAAGGTGATCGGGCTTTTAAAATTACTCAATCTTTAGTTAATAGTATGGGAAAAGAATTGGTAAATGCAAGTTTTGGTGACCTATTTATACAAAGCTATTTAATGTTACATCAAAGTGGTTTTAACATGTCTAATAGAATTAGATTTAGCCTAATTGGTAGATACATAAATATAGAAGATAAAAGTTTTAAGGGTTGTAAGAAAAGTATGGAATTATTAGATTTATATTAATACTAATTTTTTTTAATTTATCATTTCTTTAACAATTGCTTTATTGTTGATTTATTCATTATCTTACAATAGTCATCTTTCGAATGAAAACTAAAAAAAAAATAATCATTTTCGGTGCAGGCTATCATGGTCGAAATGTATTAAGAAAATGCAATCAAAAAAAATCATCTTATAAGGTAATTTGTTTTATTGATAATGATAAAAAAAAAAGAAAAATACTTGATCTTAAAGTAATACATCCTAGTAAAATTCTTAAATTAACTTTTGATAAAATAATATTTTGTGGAAGAAATATTAAAGATCAAGTAAAACAAATTAAAAAAATTGGTATAAATAAATCAAAGTTTATTTTTTGGGGATGGACAAAACTTAAACTCAGTAAACAAGATTTAAATAAAAGAAGTAAAATTTTAACTCGTATGTTGAAATATGTAACCTATCAATTTAAAAAAAATAATATTATTTATTGGGTTGATTTTTCAGGACTTTTGGCACTGATGAGAAAACAAGATCTAGCAGAAATGTCTGATGTTGATATATCCGTATATCATAAAGATCTAAAAAAAATTCTAAAAATTCTTAAAAAAAATAGTACCTACTTTAAATTTTATTCAAAACCAATATTTAATAAGTATAAAGTCCTTAATTATCGTTTTCACATAACTGGAAATATTAATAATAAAAAAATTGAACCACCTGGTATTGGCTTACATGTCAATAAAATAAATAGAAAGTTTTTAGAAAAAAATACAATGATAAAAAAAACTCCCTATAATTTATTAAAAAGCACAAAAAAACACTCTTATAAAGGTTTGGATTTAACTATTCCTGAAAAATCTGAGAAATATCTAAATATAATTTATGGAAAAAATTGGAAAAAGAAGACAGAGTTTTATAGCATCAAAAACTAGTATATAAATCTTGTAAATTAAATTTAAAATTACGTTTTCTAATATGAAAAAAAAAAAAATAGTTTATGTAGGTCTCTCAGCCGATATATTACACGAGGGTCATATTAATATTTTAAAAATTGCTAATAATTTTGGCGAAGTGATTGTTGGTCTATTGACTGATGAGGCAATAGCTAGTTATAAAAAATTGCCTTATTTGAATTTCAATCAAAGAAAAATTGTATTAAAAAATATTAAGTATGTTAAGAAAGTGATACCTCAGAAAACATTAGATTATGTACCAAATTTAAATTTAGTCAGACCTGATTTTGTTGTTCATGGTAATGATTGGAAAACAGGTATTCAAAAAAAAACTCGAGATCGAGTTATAAAGACCTTGAAAAAGTGGTCAGGTAAATTAATTGAACCTAAATATACAAAAAACATATCATCAACTATTATAAAAAATAAGATATTAGAAATTGGTACTCAGCCACAAAATCGTGTCTCAAGATTAAAGAGATTACTTGATTCAAAAAAAATTGTTAGAGTTTTAGAATCTCATAATTCACTAACGGGATTGATTATCGAGAATATAAAAGTTACAAAGAAAAACGCAATTTCTGAATTTGATGCTATGTGGTCATCTAGTCTTACAGACTCTGCGACTAAGGGAAAACCAGATAATTCATCTGTAGATTTTTCTTCACGTATATCTTCTTTAAATGATATTATGGATGTAACTACAAAGCCTTTAATATTTGATGCAGATAATGGTGGACAGCTGGAACATTTGTCGTTTCTAGTAAGATCATTAGAAAGATGTGGAGTTTCTGCAATAATAATGGAAGATAAAGTTGGTCTTAAAAGAAATTCGTTATTTAAAAATCAAGCTGACACAAAACAAGATAAACCAGATTTGTTTGCAAATAAAATTAAAAAAATTTGCAAAAGTAGAGAATCAAATGATTTTTTAGTTATAGCTAGAATTGAAAGTTTTATTGTTGGTAAAGGATTAAATGATGCCTTAAAGAGAGCTGAAATATATTCTAAAGCTGGTGCAGATGCTATTTTAATTCATAGTAAAGAAAAGACTACAAATGAAATTTTTTCTTTTGCCAAAAAATTTAGAAAAAGTAAAAACTTTATACCATTGGTATCTGTGCCCTCAACTTATTCAAAGGTTTATGAAAAAGATCTAATAAATAATGGGTTTAAAATTGTCATTTATGCAAATCATTTACTTAGAGCTGCATACCCCGCCATGGAATTTGCTGCAAAAAAAATTTTAGAAAATAATAGATCTTTTGAAATTGAAAAAAAGATAATACCTATAAAGAAAATAATAAATTTAATTCAAAATGATTAAAATTATTTCTTTAATTAATATATTAAAAAGGAATAATACTAATTTTTTTACTGGAGTTCCAGACAGTGTTCTAAAGGAGCTTTCTATTCACTTGAAATATAAGTCAAAAAAACATCATATTATCGCGTCAAACGAAGGGGCAGCAGTTGCTATTGGGATTGGAAATTATTTATCAACAAAAAAAGTTCCGTGTATTTATATGCAAAATTCTGGACTAGCAAACGCCTTAAATCCATTAATTTCTATAGCAAATAAAAAAGTTTACTCGATACCTTTGATTTTAGTAATTGGATGGAGAGGGTCACCTAAACTTAATGATGAACCTCAACATAGGGTTAAAGGAGAAATAACTCGAGATATATTAAAATTACTAAACATAAAATACACTATACTAAGAAAAAATTCTGATTTGATTAAATTTAGCAAACAAATAAAAAATGCTAAAAAAAAAAAAAATATAGTTGCATGTCTAATTGAACAAGGAACATTAAAAAAAAATAGAAAAAAAAATGAAGAAAAAAATTTTTATAAATTAGATAAAGAAGTTTTTCTAAAAACTTTTTTAGAAACAATTAAAAAAAATACAAAAATAATCTCAAGCACTGGTTATAATTCTAGAGAAATTATGTATTTGAGAGAAAAATATAAGTTAAATAATAGTAAAGATTTTTATATGGTTGGGGGAATGGGTCATACAGCTTCAGTCGCTCTTGGCTACTCATTATCTTCACAAAAAAAAACTGTTTGTATAGATGGTGATGGGTCTCTCTTAATGCACTTGGGATCATTAAAAACAGCAGGATCTTTTGCTAATAAAAATTTGAAGTATATCTTATTGAATAATAATTCTCATGACTCTGTTGGTGGGCAAAAAACCTATGCTGATGAAATAAATTTTGAAAAACTTTCTAAAAGCTTAGGATTTAAAAAATTTTATTCTATTAAAGAGAATAAAATGTTAAAAAAGACAATAAAAAAATTTTTAGCAGAAAATTCATTAAGTTTTTTAGAAGCTAAAGTATCAAACAGCAAAATTAAAAAACTTCCTAGACCTACAAATTTAATAAAAATTAAAAAACTATTTATGATGTAATCTATGAAGAATTTAAATTTATCAACTATAAATCAGCTCTCATTATTTTTAAATAATAAAAACTTTAATAAAATTTTCATAATATGTGGTACAAAATCATATAGTCTATCCGGAGGAAAAAAAATTTTAGAAAATATATTAAAAAAAAAATTAGTTAGGTATTTTTTTAAAACATCTTCCTTTCCTGAAATTTTTGAATTAAAAAAAATAATTTTTGAATTAAAAAAATTTTCACCTGATCTTATAATTGCTATTGGAGGAGGTTCTGTACTTGATTATGCTAAAATTGCTAATGTTTTAAAATTATCTAAAAATTTAATTAATGATATAAAAAATTCAAATTTTAATATTAATAAAAAAATTTCAAAATTGCTTGCAATTCCTACTACTGCTGGTTCTGGTGCAGAGGTTACCTCGACCGCCGTAATTTATATAAATGGCATCAAATATTCAGTTGAAAATGAATTAATAGTACCTGACTATTTTTTTTTAATTCCAGAATTAGTTATAAATGCTTCAAAAAAAATTAAATCTTCTTCAGGGTTTGATGCTATAGCGCAGAGTATAGAGTCAATCATATCTACAAAATCTAATAACAGGAGCTTACAGTATGCAAAAAAATCGCTGGATTTATCAATTAAAAATTATATCCAATATTTAAATAGGCCAACTATAAATAACTCAAATTTGATGTTAATTGCTTCTAATTTATCTGGTGAGGCAATAAATATTTCAAGAACAACAGCTCCTCATGCTGTTTCATATCCATTTACCTATCATTATGGAATAAGTCATGGACATGCAGTTTCTTTAACTTTAGAAAAATTTCTAACATTTAATTATTATAATATCAATAAATCACACTGTGATTTCAACCTAGATAAAAGATATAAAATTATTTTTGAAAAAACTAAAACTAAAAATATTATTGAATTAAAAAATTTTTTAATAAATTTAAAAAAAAAGGCTAAATTAGAAACAAACTTTTCAAAACTTGGTATAAATATAAATCAAAATATTGAAAAAATAATTTCTAATGTAAATTTGAAACGACTTAAAAATAATCCAATTAAATTATCTAAAAAAGATTTAAAATATATTATACTTAATTCTTCTTAATAGTTCTTTTAATTTTTACTAAAAGCTCATCAGAAATTTTTTCCAGATTCTTATTAAAATTATTAACAATTTTGATATGAGGTTTTTTTGGAAACTCAGCTTTTATATCATATCCAACTATATTTTTTTTCTTTAACAGGTGATTTTCTTTTTTTTTTTGTTTCATTATTTTTTTAATATCTGTCTCAATATAAATTTCAATGTAGTTTTCAATATTTTTTTTATTCCAATTTCTTGCTTTATTATAAAGACCCATAATGCTAAATATTAAATTAATCTTTTTATCTGTAACTAATTTACAAAACTCATGATATTTCCATAAATTGTTTAATCTCGACTTGTGAGAAAAATCTGAAGATTTATTAATTTTAAACGCTTCTCTAAATTCATCACCACTAATTTCTAAAGTAGGTCCATACAATCTAATAATTTTTTTGCTTATTTTTTTTGCAATTGTCGTTTTTCCAGATCCAGATAATCCAGTTATCCAGAATAAAATTCCTTTTTTTTTGTTTAATTTAATTTTTCTGATCATTTCAGGGTTTTTAATGTATGAAGTTTTTGTATTTATACTTCTTAAATTACTATTGCAGCTTCGTCATTTATAAATACTTCATTTGCACTTATATTTTCATGGATAGAAATTGAACTTTTTTCTCTTTTATTCCTATCAAGCAAGTGTTTAGTTTTATATTCTTGCATTAATTTATTATATAAAATCTCATCAGTTTCAGCCTGTCGAATTTCTTTCCATCTATTTTTTGGAAAAGTTACATAAAGTGCAAATACTTTTCGAATATTTTCTAATTCTTCAGATTTTAAAACTCCATTATAAAATGCTCCATAAGCCCTATTATCTTCTGCTCTTTCTTCTTTTGGAATTAATCCTTTTTCAATACAAATTTTTCTTAGTTTGGTTCCAGAGTATGGTCTAAAAGCGTTTACTACAACGCTATCTGGATTAATTTTTCTATTTATCTCAATTGTTAACATTATATCTTCTCTACTTTCTCCTGGAAAACCGATTATATTATTTGCTGAAATTCTAATATTTGTTTTTTCAAATTCCTTAAAACCTTTAATTATTTTTTCATCGGGCATCATACGTGATAATAAGCTTTTTCTTAATGCTAGGCTCCCACTCTCAACTCCCATTGCAACTCCAGTACAATTAACACTTTCTAAAGCCTCTGCATAACCAGGTTTTACAGTTTCAACTCTTGACTCTATAAAAAAAGGTAATTTTATTTCTTTATATGCGTCAATAAACTCTTCAAATCTATCTTTGCTCATAGACAGAAAACTTTCATCAGTAAAATATATAAAATCAATACTATAATTTTTAATTGTATCCTTTATTTCTTTAATAAAAGTTGGGATTGGTTTTTCTCTATGATAAGGATCTCTATCTTTAGAGTCTTTCTCATTCAAGCCTTTAAATTTTGCGAATTTTTCTCTTGATGTTCTATGTTGATGTTGTTGCATTGGCACACAACAAAAAGTGCAAGTATAAGGGCATCCTCTGCTTAGCTCCATTGCTACTGTCCGAACAACTTTTCCACCCATCTTTTTTAGAAATCTTTTATCTTCATATATACTGTAATCAGGTGGGAGGAGTGTTTTACCCATATGTGTCTGGGGTCTTCTTAATCCAGTATTTTCTCCATAAATATTATCACCAGTCGGTAAATCATCCATGGTTACTACTTTTCCAGACCGATATATTTTTCCGTCTTTTTTAAGAGTTAAATTTAATATCTTTGTTATGTCTTTTCCTTGTTCCAAATTATTTGCTAATTCAACAAACATTTCTTCTCCTTCTCCCTCACAAACCATATCTATGCAACTTTCTTTTAAAACTATTTTGGGAGCAAAGGTTGGATATATTCCTCCAAAAATAACTGGAATTTTTAAATCCTCTATACTCTTTGCTAGTTCTAAGCCTTGATCATAAGTAATTTCAAGTACTGAAAATCCAATCAACTCTGGTTTATATTCCAAAACTTTTTTTCTAAAATCTAATTGTAATTCATTTAAACTTTTTTTCTCTCTAGTTATCCCATGTTTTGATAAATCTACAGGAATTACTTGGCCCATTTGTTCTCTATAAAAATCACCAGTTCTTTTTCCGGTATCAAAATAAGTTGTATCATAAAGGTCTACCTCATGATTTGCAGCCTTCAGATGAGCTGACAACACTGAGATACCAACGGATATAAGTCCATCCATTCTATCGTTCGGATAAACAAGAAGCACTCTCATTTTTTTAATTTCTCCATAACATTGAAGGTTGAATTACTATTCTACATACAGAATAATAATAATACAATCAAATATAATTTAAAAGTTATAAAACTGGTCATATTTTATTTTTTTTAAATGATTTCTTTAAAAATTTATTTAAAAAAGTAGCTAATTTGAAATCTTGTTCAGTATTAATGTCAACTGACCTATATTTATCCAAAGCATAATAAGTAGATTTTTTGGGCATCTTGCCTTTATATTTGAGTAAAGACTTGGTTTTCCATATATAAAATGAACCTGTATCATGTACTAATCTAGGAATATCTTGAGATCTATAATTAATATATTTTTTGTTATGGAATGATATTTTATTTTTTCCAACAAACTTAAAAGCACGAAAGGGAGAATACGCATAGTCTGTGACAGCTACTAAAAAATCATAATTACTTTTTTTAATTTTTTTAAAAGAACTAATAAAATCTTTTTTTAGTAAAAGTACAGAAGTAGGATACAAAACAAAATGATACTCATGACTTTCAGAAGAAATTTTTTTTATACAGTCAATTATAACATCTTTGGTAGGTGCATAATCATTTGCTAACTTTTTTGATCTTAAAAAAGGCACTTCGGCTCCATATTTTTTTGCAATTTTTGCAATTTTATTACTATCCGTTGAAACTATTATCCTTTTAAAAAGTTTTGTGGATTTTGCAAATTTTATAGCATAACTAATTATTGGTCTGCCGTTAAAAGATTTAATATTTTTGTTTTTAATTCTTTTGCTTCCTGATCTTGCTGGGATAATACAAATTGTCATTAAATTTTAAGCTGCTAAATAATTGAGTGATAAAAATAAATTTGGATCAAACTTATTTGGTTTTCTTTCGTATAATATTAAAGAACCTGATGCCGGTTGATTCCAATTTGAATATTTTCTTTTTATTAATCCGTAAAATAAATTAAAATCTAAATGACATTTAAGTTTTGAATATCTATTTGTTATAACCTTGCCATTTGATTTACCATGATTTATTGAATATTTTTTTAAAAAACTTGATTTCTTAAAGTTGATTTTTCCGTTTGAATTTATACAAAGATTTTTATAAATATAAAAATCTGCATCCCAAATTGTTTTAATTGGAAAATTATTTAACCTTTTAACATAATTTTTATAAGATGTATCAAAGGCTTGGTCTATATCTTGCAAACTAACATTTTTAGAGTCATCAGAATAAAAATATTTTTTATTCAAATACTTTTGAATTATTTTTTTTTTATTAAAAACATTTTTAGAAAATTTATCTTTTTTTACTAACCAAGCATTTTTTTTTAATATTATACTTTTACCCCCTAATAAATTAAAAATTTTTATTTTTTTATTTCCAATAAATTCAACACTTTCTTTATAAGTTGGAGCAGCAACATATTTATTTAATGCAGAATATTTACCTGACAGTATTAAACCCCCAGCAATTGAAAAGTGCGCATCAGGTTTAAGAATATTTAACTTTAACTTCATGTTTATTAAGCTTTTTTTTATAATTTTTTTTTTTTCTAAATTTCTATTTATATTTAAAAAGCATTGAGGATAGTCACTGGCAGCACCAACTTGAAAAGTAGAAACGGAAATTTTTTTATTAAAATTTTTAGTAATAAAATTTTTTACTTTTTTGTAGTCATTTGTGGCTAAAGGATTATCCACTCCATTGAAAAAAACTTTCTTCGAAATATTGGATTGAATTATAATAGACGTATCCATATCAAAATCTATTTCCTCTCCTATACCGCTCGTATTAGATGTAATTTGTGGTATTATTGCTATAGATATATCTTTATTTAATTTTATTTTTTTCCAAGGTTTGCATTCAATTATATTAGTAAATCCTAATTTAAGTATTCTTCTTTTTAGTATTTGATCAGAAAAATCTTTTATAATAATTTTAATATTTTTATTTTTATATTTAGAAAGTGTTTTTGGATCAAAATGATCACAATGCATGTGACTAATATAAATAAAACTTGGTTTTAAATTATTTAATATTTTATCTCCATTTTGATGTATCGGATAGGATATCCACGACATATCCGACGCTGGTCCAACCCATGGATCACAGGCGATAATGCTTTTATTTATTTTTACAGAAACAAAAGCGTTACAAAAATGAGTAATTTCCATAAACTTGATATTAAAACTTATAATTTATTGATTTACTTTTAAGATTTAATATATCTTAACATTGTTTTTTTAAAAGTAAAATCATAAGAGTTAGTCTTTAAAATTAGCATACTGTGTCAAAAAAACTATCTATAATTGTCCCTATTTATAATTCTGAAAAATATTTAAAAGATTGCTTAGACAGTATTTGTAAACAAATTGAAAAAAATGTTGAATTAATTTTAGTAGATGACTGCTCAGGAGATAAATCAAATACAATCTGTAAAAAATATATTAGTAAATTTAATTTTGTGAAATTTATAAAATTAAAAAAGAATCATGGTGTTTCCTATGCTAGGAATTTAGGTATTAGATTATCAACAGGTGACTTTGTATGTTTTGTAGATAGTGATGATAAATTATTGTCAGGTGCTATAAAAAATATTTTGAAATATATAAAGGCTTTTAAAGAAGAAAAATTATTTGTAATTAGAAATTATGTTCTTAAAAACAAATATACAAAAAAAATATCAAACTTAACTCCAAATGAG
>MDSV01004010.1_pt1 | contig 13580 bp, 14 predicted proteins | sample 810851 | NCBI WGS metagenome assembly MDSV01 (sample SAMN05326640, study PRJNA326480) | marine metagenome | isolation source: seawater | place: Atlantic Ocean: North East | collected 2012 | reverse complement strand
TCTGATAGTTTTCTATCAAGAATTATTTCTGAATTACCGGTACCCTTAAATTCTTCAAATATAACTTCGTCCATTCTTGAGCCTGTATCTACCAATGCTGTCCCAATTATCGTTAAAGAGCCACCTTCTTCAATATTTCTTGCAGCACCAAAAAATCTTTTTGGTCTTTGCAAAGCATTTGCATCAACGCCTCCAGTTAATACTTTTCCAGAACTGGGAACTTGAGTATTGTATGCTCTAGCTAGTCTGGTTATAGAATCTAATAAGATTACTACATCTCTTTTGTGTTCAACAAGTCTCTTAGCTTTTGAAATAACCATCTCTGAAACTGCTACGTGCCTACTAGCAGGCTCATCAAAAGTTGATGAAACAACTTCACCTTTAACAGATCGAATCATATCTGTTACTTCCTCTGGCCTTTCATCAATCAGCAAAACTATCAAATAAACCTCAGGGTGATTTGACGTAATTGAATGAGCAATGTTTTGTAACATAACAGTTTTTCCTGTTCTTGGAGGAGCTACAATTAATGCTCTCTGGCCTTTACCTAAAGGAGCAATTAAATCCATAACTCTATGGGTGATGTCCTTTTCCATGGGGTTTTCAACCTCCATTTTTAATTTTTCGTCAGGATATAAAGGTGTTAAGTTATCAAAATTTATTCTTTGCTTTGTTTTTTCTACAGATTCAAAGTTTATTTTATCTATTTTGGTAATAGCAAAGTATCTCTCTGATTCGCGAGGAGACCTCATTTGCCCCTCAACAGTATCCCCTGTACGAAGACTATTTTGTTTGATTTGCGATGGAGAAACATAAATATCATCAGGCCCAGGCAAATAATTAGCATCTGGCGAACGTAGAAAACCAAAACCATCTTGTAATATTTCTAAAACACCTTCGCCAAAAATTGCGTCGTTATTTAAAGCCATTTGCTTAAGAATAGAAAAAATCATATCCTGTTTTCTGAGAGTGCCTGCATTCTCAATTTTTAGTTCTTCAGCAATTTTTAGGAGTTCTGAGGGGTTTTTTGATTTGAGATCTTTTAAATGCATGACTTTTAGGGGGGGGTAAGTTGATTAATTTTTATATGTTATCTTATGTTACTTGTCAATTAAATGGTTTAAAAATTACTGTAAAAACAATTAGAAAAAATAGCACTGTTGGAACTTCATTTATAAGTCTGTAAAATTTATGACTCTTTTTATTTTTATTTTTTTCAAAATCCCTTCTTATTTTTGCACAATAAATATGAAAGACTGACATTAAAAACACTAAAACAAGTTTTATAGTAAACCAATTTGTATTGTATTCTTGAATGTTTAAAATAAGAAAAAGTCCCAATATCCAAGTCAATATCATTGAAGGGTTCATTATATAAAGTAAAAGTTTTCTCTCCATTATTATAAATACCTTGTATTCAGAGGAGTTCTTTTTGGCGTTAGAATGATATACAAAAATTCGTGGTAAATAGAATAAACCTGCCATCCAGGTAGTGAAAAAGATGATATGAAGAGCTTTAATAAAATTATAAGCCATTAGTTAATTTAACCATCCTTTTAATTCTCTATTAATTATATTTTTATACATTTTTATTGCCGCTTTTGAATCATTTAAACATTCTATGTAATAAAAATCTTTTCCACCCTTTTCAATAAAATCTTCTTCTCCTTGAATTTTGATTTCTTCTAAAGTTTCTAAACAATCAACAGAAAAACCAGGTGCAATAATAGTTAATTGAGTCTTTCCATGTGATAAAATTTCATCCATCTTTTCATTCATATATGGTTTTAACCACTCTTGAGGACCGAATCGTGATTGGAATGACATATCAAAATTAACTTTCTTTTTTTTAAATTTTTCATTTAAAAGTCGAACTGTTTTTGCACAATGACAATGGTAAGGATCTCCTTTAAAAAAATATTTTTTTGGTATTCCATGAAACGAACATAATATCGTAGTTAATTTTTTTTTACTTTTTTTTATTTCTTTATCTATACTTTCCATTAAAGCAGAGATGTAATTTTCATCGTCATAGTATGGTGGAACTATTCTTATTGTCGGTTGCCATCGTTTAATTTTCAAATAATCAAAAACTTTGTCAACGACTGAAGCTACTGTTGTTGCTGAATATTGGGGGTACATCGGAAAAATTAATATTCTTTCACAACCTTTGTTTTTTAATTTATCCATTTCCACTTTTATTTTTGGATAGCCATAGTTCATAGCAAACGTTACTATCGTATTTTTATTTTTATATATTTTGTTTAGTTTTTCTGCAATTTTTTTGGTGTAAACTTTAAGCGGAGATTGATTTTTTTTCATATCCCAAATTTTATCATATAACCTACCTGACTTTCTTGGTCTGAAGATTAATATTATTAAATATAAAATTGGAAACCAAATAAATCTGCTTACTTCTATTATTCTCTTATCACTTAAAAATTCTCTTAAATAAGACCACATTGAAACATAATCCGTTTTTTCAGGCGTTCCAAGGTTCACCATTAAAACCCCTAACTTGGATTTAGGTATAAATATATGTCCCTTAGGTTTCATTTAAACTCTCTTACTTGTTTAATTGTTCTTTCAACATTTTCTATTGGTGTTTGTGGTAAAATTCCATGTGATAGATTAAAAATATGTTTGTGGTCCTTAAAGTCTTCCATTATTCTTTTTATTTCTTCATCTAATTTTTCTCCACCATTTACTAAAGAAATAGGGTCAAGATTTCCTTGCAAAATTATATTATTCTTTTTTGCTAATTCTAATAATTTAAACGAGTATTTTTGACTGATAGATAATATATCGCATTTTACATATTTTAAAAAATCAAATATTTTTTCTCCAGAATTTCTTGGAAAAAAGATCATGGGCGTTTTTGGATTTTCTCTTTTTACTGTTTCCTGAATTATTTTATTTGGTTTAATTATAAAATCTTCATAATCTTCATTATCCAAAATTCCTGCCCATGAATCAAAAACCATTACTAAATCAGCCCCTTCTGTAATTTGACGGTTTAAATAATATATAGAAAGTTCAGTTAAAACTTCTAAAATTTCTAATAATTTTTTTCTTGATGATTTTATATCATTCTTAATTTTTGAATGTGTTTTTGATGATCTACCTTGAATCATATAAGTTAAAACTGTAAAAGGACCTCCACAAAATCCAATTAATTTTTTTTCTTTTTTTTTTTCTTTTAATATTTGAATTGTTTGAAAAACAGAATTCAATTTTTCTAAACAGCTATTAAGATTTTTAAAATTTAATTCTTTGATAGAAGTTATTGGATCTAATATTGGTCCTATTCCTTCTTTAAAATCAACTTTTTGATTAAGAGCATATGGAATTACAAGAATATCAGAAAAAAGTATAATAAAATCTAAGTTAAATCTTTTTATTGGCTGCAAAGAAATTTCAGCAGCTAGTTTACTATTAAAACACATATCTAAAAAAGATACCTCTTTAGCTCTTAATTTTCTATATTCCGGAAGATAACGACCTGCTTGTCTCATAAACCAAATAGGAGTTTTATTTTTTGTAACAAAGTTGTCCATATTATAACTACTATATATATATATAAGGTTGTTGTTGTTGTTGTCTGCTTAAGAACGTTAATAATTTAAGTTTAACATTATATTAACAGCTAATTATTGTAAAACTCTGTTGATAAAATGTTATATAAACCATGATAAGAGCAATTAAAAAGTCAAAATTTGTTGATAAATAAAATGTTAAAAGAATTAATTAATATTGTTAATTATTTATCAACGTAATTAGACTGTTATTTATTTGTTAGATAAAAGTGAAAAGAGTTAATAAAATTATCAAAAATGTCAAATTTAGAAAATAGTCCACAAATTATCCTTGCTTCATCAAGTGAAACAAGAATAAAGATGTTAAAAAAATACATTAATAATATTATCATTGAAAAACATGGTGTAGATGAAGAGAAATTTAAAAAAAAATTCAAAAACTTAGATCCTATATCTTTAGTAAAAAAATTAGCAAAGTTAAAAGCGGAATCAATTTTATCTAAACATACGAATAAACTTATTATTAGTGCAGATCAAATCCTTGTATGTGAAAATCAAATCCTTAGCAAACCAAGAAGTTTAAATGAAGCTTTTAAAAACCTTAAATTTCTGGTAGGGAAAGATCATATTTTGTATAGCGCAATACACGTAATTAATAAAAATATTTTTTTTTATAAAGAGTTAAAATATGCCAAACTTTACTTTAAAGAAAAATCAAAAAATATTTTAAAAAACTATTTAAACCAAAACAAAGATACTGTACTAAGCTCTGTAGGATCTTATAAAATTGAAGATAATGACAAATATAACTTTATTGAAATAAAAGAAGGCGATTTAGAGACAATATTAGGTTTTCCACTTAAAGGATTTATGAAAAAATTTAAAAGTGAAATTATATGAAATTATATGTAATAGGCAAACCAATTAAGCATTCATTATCCCCAATAATTCATAATTTTTGGATAAATAAATATCAAATCGATGCTATTTATAAAAAAAAAGAGATTGAAGAGGATCAATTATTCAAAGTAATTGAAGAAATCAAAACCAAAAAAATTTTAGGAATTAATATTACATTACCTTATAAAAAGAAAATGTTTCGTCTTATTGATGAAGTATCAAAAAATGCATTTGAAAGTGGTGCAGTTAATACATTGTTTTTAAAAAATGGAAAAGTATATGGAGAAAATACAGATGGTAAAGGTTTTATCAGAGCAATAAAATTAGATTTAGAGTTTTCTTTTAAAAAAAAAAATATCTATGTTATTGGAGCTGGTGGGGCTAGCCTTGGAATTATTTCTGAATTGATTAATCATGACGTTAATAAAATATACATAACAAATAGAACCCCAGAAAAGGCAATTGATATAATTAACAAGTTTAAAAAGAGGCACTCTAAAATCTTTTTTACAGAATGGGAAAACATGGTACCTCTGGATGATATTAACTTGATAATTAATACAAGTTCTCTGGGAATGAGAAAAGAAGATCAATTTAACTTTGATTTTAAGAATTTAAATAAAAACGTCTTGTTTAGCGACATAATCTACAATCCGAAAGAAACAAAACTACTAAAAGAATTTAGAAAAAGAGGATATAGGACAACGAATGGTCTGGGGATGCTTATAAATCAAGCAGCAATCGCTTTTAACTTATGGTTTGGTGTTTTACTATCTAAATCAGATATTAATAAGGCAAAAGAAATTTGTGAACAAAACTATTAAAATTGCAATCACTGGAAAGATAGCAACTGGAAAAACAACAATCTCAAAGATTTTAAAAGATTTAGGATATAAAGTATTTGAGTCAGATAAAGAAGTTTCAAAACTTTTTGAAAAAGCAATTGTAAAAAATAAAATATTTGATTTATTCTCAGAAAAGATTCCAAATTTAGTTGACGGAGAAAAAATTGATAAAAATAATTTAGGTAATTATGTTTTTTCAAATAATTCAGAACTTATAAAACTCGAAAATTTAATTTATCCTTTTTTAAGTGAATTAAAGAATAACTTTATAGAATCAAATGAAAACAAAGAAGTAGTTTTCTTTGATGTACCATTATTGTTTGAAAAAAAATTACATAAAAATTTTGATTATATTATCTATTTACATGTTAACGAGGTAGTTCAAAAAAAAAGGGTATTGAATAGAAAGGGAATGACTTTAGATAAGTTTTTCAAAATATTACTAATACAAAACCATCAAACAAGTTTATTTGAAAAATACATATCTATTAAAATTGACTCTGAAAAAAAGTTACACGTAATAAAAAAGAGCATTAAGTTTTTTTTAAATGAGGTTATGAAGAAAAATTGAATATCTTTATGATTTGGTATAAGAAAAAAGATTTAGATGAATTATTACCTTTGAGAATAGAAACTTGGCAAGCGTGGAGTCTTTTAATTACATTAAGAATTTGATTTTTACTCCACAAATTTATTTGATATAGGAATTCTTTTTCGTATTTAAAAAAAATTGGTGGTTGAAGCGATTTCAATGCAGTAAAAGGTGCAAAACCCTCTGAAATTTTATTGTGGACATTTAGTAATTTTTCAAAGTGTTGTAAAAAGAAAGTTGCTAGACGAATTTCGTTTATCTCTGACCCAATCAATTTGGAATATTCCGACCAGAAAGATTCAAAATTTCTGGAGGCTAAATAAAATGTTAACTTATTCATATCACTATCAAATGAATCCGAAACTACATTTAGTGAGTCAAGATTTGTGTCACTATTTTCTTTAAAAAATATAACTAATTTTTTTAATTCATTGATAATTTCTAACCTATCATTAGATAAATTTGATGAAAAATAGTCAATCTGATTTTCATTAATTATAACTTGTTCGTTTAAGAGGTAATTTATGATTAATTTCTTTTTTTCCATTAAAGTTTCCTCATAACATGGAACGCAAATTTTATTCCGTGATTTTTCAAAAAAAGTTCTAAATAAATTTTTTTTAGGTAATTGAGTAGTTTTAAAAATTATAGAATTAAACTTTAGACTTTCTTCTTTAAGTGCTTTTTGTATCTCATTTAATTGTCTAATTTCAGTTAGTGAAAAAATTACACAACATTTATTTCCAAAAATATCATCTTGACTATTTTCAGCCATGATTTGTCTGAAGCTTTTACTTTTTAAATCATCAGAATAAATATAAATAAAAAATGTATTAGAGTCTTTTTCTTTAATATCTTTTTTTACATAATTCACACATTCCTCAACTCTTCCTTGATTTACACCATAGAAAAGGAAAGCATTATTGTGAGAAATTTTTTCTTGTAAAAAGATATCGTATTTTTTAATCATGGAATAACTTGTCTTTTGAAACTAGAAGAAAGTATAATCTTACCAAGACTACTTGACAAAGATGTAAGTATTTTCCTTGAAGCGTCTTCAACTGAGACGAGATTTCCATATGTATTTCCACTAACATTATATGAGCTTTTCCCTTCTAATTTTCCTGATGTTAAAAGACCTTTCTTATCATAAAGTGAATAGTTTAAATTATATGATAACATTCTTCCAAAAGAATAAATATCCTTATTAACTCCCAATCCAGAGATATTTCTTTTTAAGGCAATGATTAATTTAAGATTAGAAGGCTTAGAGTTTTTAATATTTATTTGTTCAGATACGTGAAGTTTAACTAGATTCAAATTATTTTCATTTCTGTCTTTTGACTTTACAACGATATAAATTTTATGGCTAAGTAGAGGGCTTTTTTGATAAATTGGTTTATAACTGCAACTATAGATAAAAAAAAGAATAAAAGGCAGGGTTAGAAAAAGTTTTCTCATTTTACAAAGTTTATAATTTTATCTTTAATAAAAATAATTTTCTTGATAGAAGAGTCGTCTACAAAGTCGTTTTTTGAATCTTTTTTTATCATTTCTAGAAGTTTTTCCTTCTCTGTATTTTGAGAAACACTTAATATAGTTTTTTTTTTCCCATTTAGTTGAACAACAATATTTACTTTTTCTGAACTCAAAGCTTCTAACTTGAAACTAGGCCACTCAATATTTGATAGTAAATTCTTAAAACCAGAATTTGAAGCTAACTCTTGAGAAAAATGTGGAGTAATTATAGAGATTAGTCTAAGAAAAATTGACCAACTGAAATTATGTAAATGAATATTTATATTTGAATTCATAATTTTATTTGATAGTTCTCTTAATTTTGCAACAGCTTTGTTTAAACGGTAGTATTCAATATCTTGTGAAAAGTTAATAATTATTTTACCTACAAAGTTATATATTTCTTTTTCATTATCATTGAAACTATCTATGACTTTTTTTTCTAAATTAAGAATAAACGAAAAGTCTTTTGATAGGTAATGAAATGTTTTTTTTAGAAATTTGTAAGTTGCCTTTATGCCATCAATTGACCACTCAAGATCTCTTTCAGGCGGAGAATCAGAAATCATAAAAAGTCTCGCAGTGTCCGCGCCATATTTTGATATTATGCCACTAGGATCAACCACATTTTTTTTTGATTTACTCATTTTTTCTGATCTACCTTTTACTAATCTTTCTAGCTGGCCATTAACTTTTTGATAATATTCTCCTTTTTCAAAAATTACTTTTTGGGGTTCAACCCAATTTTTTTTTGAATCCATATATGTTTCATGACAAACCATTCCTTGTGTTATTAGTTTTTTAAATGGCTCCACAGGAACTTTATAATTAGATTTTATCAGTGCTCTTGAAAAAAACCTTGAATATAAGAGATGAAGAATAGCATGTTCAACCCCTCCAATATAGTGGTCAACTGGCATCCAATAATCTATATCTTTTTCAATGAAGGGTTTGTCTTTAGTTTGAGGAGAGCAGAATCTCAGATAATACCATGATGAATCAAAGAAAGTATCTAGTGTATCAGTTTCTCTTATTGCTTTTTTACCTGTTTTTATGCATTTTGTTTCCTTCCAGTTGGGGTGATTTTCTAGCGGGTTTCCAGATTTTTTTATATCAATATCATTGGGTAGCAATATGGGTAATTCGCTTTCATCTACAGGTAAAACTTTACCGTCTTCTCTGTATATAATCGGTATAGGACAGCCCCAATACCTTTGTCTTGATATACCCCAGTCTCTTAGCCGAAAATCAGTCTTTTTTCTACCGATTTTGCCTTCTTCTAACTTTTTAAGGGTAAGTTCTTTGGCTTTCTTTAATTGCATATCATTAAGGAAAGAAGAATTTACCATAGTTGAATTTTCATTTATTTCTAGGTAAGGCAAGAGTGCATCTTTTTCTGGGGGTTTAATTACCGTTATAATATTAATTTGATGTTCTTTGGCAAAATCAAAGTCTCTTTGATCATGAGCAGGACATCCAAAAATTGCACCTAATCCATAATCTATGAGCACATAGTTTGTAAAATAGATTGGGAGTTTTTTCTTAGTAAAAGGATGTATTGCATATAAATCTGTAAAGAATGCATACTTTTCTTCTTCATTAAGTTTTTGATTTGAGGATAAACATTTTTCTCTAAACTTTTTAAACTCTTCATTTCCCGTAAAGAAACCATTAATTTCATGATCTACTGATAAAGCAATAAAAGTAGCTCCAAATATAGTTTCAGGTCTAGTAGTAAAAATACTTATTGTTTTATCTAGTTCATATATATCAAAAGAAATCTCAACCCCATTTGACATGCCAATCCAGTTTTTCTGCATTGTTTTAACTTTTTCTGGCCAATCTGTGAGATTTTTTAGGTCATCTAATAATTCTTTTGAGAAATCAGAAATCTTAAGAAACCACTGAGAAAGTTTTTTCTTTTCTATATCAGCTCCAGATCGCCAACCTTTGCCATCAATTACCTGTTCATTTGCCAATACGGTCTTGTCAACAGGGTCCCAATTCACATAACTGTCTTTTTTATAGATTAAGCCAACGTTAAACAAATCAATAAAAAGTTTTTGTTGATGTTTGTAGTAATCTTGGCTACATGTTGATATTTCTCTTTCCCAATCAATAGCTAATCCTATTGATTGGAGTTGTTTTTTCATATTTTGAATATTTTGCTCAGTCCATGATTTTGGATTTAGGTTATTCTCAATGGCTGCATTTTCAGCGGGCATACCGAAACTATCCCATCCCATGGGATGTAAAACATTAAAATCTTTATTCTTATAGAAACGAGCAATTACATCTCCAATTGTGTAATTTCTTAAATGCCCCATATGTATTTTACCAGATGGGTAGGGAAACATTTCTAATATATAAATTTTATTATTTTTATTTGGCTCTGAACTAAATGTTCTTTCAGATAACCAATGTTTTTGCCATTTTTTTTCGATGTCAAAGGGTTTAGAATAATCCATATTACTTCTTAAAATAACTAATTGCACCGAAGCCATAAAGCCATTTATTTTTTACTCTATGGAATTTTTTCTTTGTTAGTCCGCCTAAACCAAAATTTATTTTGTCCTTGAGAATTTTGGACAACATTAGAACTTCATAAATATTTAAACTTCTTCTTTTGGGGTGACTGGACGTATTATAGATATTTGATATAAAAGAAATATTTATCCAATGTCTACAATTTAATGCTTCCACTTGATTGTGAACCTTTGTTGCCAGTAAAATTTTTTTTTTAATCTTTTTTAAATTTACCATGTTTTTTAGAGGATTATTATTTAAATCAATTAATATACCTATTGCCTTAAATTTATTTGCCCAATAAAGAGAACTTTGTATTAAAAACATAATACGATTTTTTTGACATAAGTGAATAAAAGGTTTTATGTTTTTAATAAAGTTCCCATTTTTTTCCAGATTATTGTAATAAAAAACAATTCCAGTTTTTTTGGTAAGTTTTTTCACTATTTTATAGTTTTCTGTCTCAAGGGGATTGCAAAAGAACCATTGATCTGGAATATTAATTTTTTTAAACGAGTTTATCATGATTGCCATAGTTGAAAATTATAAAAGAATTTTAAAATATATTGAAAGATATAATATTGAATTTTCTGAAAGCACTTGTTTTCCCCAGCTGATTGCCGTTTCAAAAACATTCCAAAAAGACAAAATTCAATTGATCATCGATGAAGGACAAAGAATATTTGGAGAAAATAAAGTTCAAGAGGCACTTTTGAAATGGAGTGATTTGAAAAAAGTTAATAAAGACATTGAGCTTCATCTTATAGGACCACTTCAATCCAATAAAGTTAAAGATGCTCTTGAAGTCTTTGATGTAATACAAACAATTGATCGAGAAAAAATTGTTAAGAAGATTAAACAGCACCTTGAATTAAAAAAAAAAAAATTACAATTTTTTATCCAAGTAAATATTGGTGGTGAGCCTCAAAAAAATGGATTAAAAATTTCTGAATTGTCAGATTTTCTTGATTGGTGTAATAAAGATATGAACTTTCCGATTAATGGATTAATGTGTATTCCACCATTAAATGAGGAACCGTCGTATTTTTTTAATGTTCTAAAAAATTTGTGCAAAAAATATAACTTAAAAGAGGCTAGTATGGGTATGACAGGCGATTTTCCAAAAGCAATCCAATATGGGGCTACATATTTGAGGATTGGTTCTGCTATATTTGGTCAACGGAATTAGTTTATAATTAACTGAGACCCTGGTGACAAGCTTTGGATCAGATGAAGCAACTCTTTTTTTTTAATTGCCAAACATCCTTCAGTATATTTAGTTTTTTTATCAGAGCAGTGGATAAAAATAGCACTACCTTTGTACTTGAGGGTTGGATTAAAGTTATAGTTAATAACAATAATTATATCATAAAGATCATCAAGCCTATGAAGGTTTTCATGCTTGCACTTAAGTGTTTTGTGAAAAAAAGAATTATATTTGTCATTTCTTGAGTCCACACACCAAGTGAAGTTTCTTTTAATCTTTATAATTGGAAGACGAGACTTAACTTTTTTAATTTTATCCTCACGAAAAAAAACCATATTCATTTTAAAAATACCTTTAGGAGTAATAAAATCTCCTTCACGACACTTTTTTCCAATTCCATTTTTTCCAACAAAGCACATTATTTTTTTATTATTATAATAAAGATATGCTATATTTTTATTGTTTGATCTATGAACAAAAACATTCATTAAGGATATGTTAATCAAAAAAAATGTTATAGCTATATGTCATGGAAATTTTTTTCTTGAAGAAATTTCTGAATTGTTGATAGATGAAGGGTTCTCATTAACGAAATTAAAGGGTTTGTGCGACATTAAATTGCCTATAAGTGATAAAATAATTTTAATAAATATTAAGTCAAAATTATTTTTTAATGATATTCGCAAACTCATAAATATAAAATTGATAAATTGTAGAATATTTGTTAACGCACCAAAGAGAATTATAGATGATCTTGACTTAGATGGTTTTGATATTATTGCTCAACCTATGAATTTTAAGGATTTTAAAAAAAAGTTAAGCCAGGTCTCAAAAATAGATAAAAAAAAAGAAAGTTATATTAAGATTGGGAACTTCTTCTACAATTTTAAGAAGTCCCAACTTGTTGACAATGCAAATAAAAAATCAATAGAATTAACAGAGCTTGAAAATAATTTTTTAAAATTTTTTATAAAAAGTAGATATGGTCATAGTAAAGCAGAAATTTTAAAAGAGGTTTGGGGCCATAATAAAATTCTTGAGACCCATACTCTAGAATCTCTTATTTATAGATTACGAAAAAAAATAGAAAAAAACCCTAATGAACCTCAAATCATAACTTTAATAAACAAAAAATATTTTTTAAATTTAGATTAATTATCACCAAAAAACTTTCTTTGAGGGTCTTCTTTTTCAATATTAAATAATTGAGAATCATCAAAAGTATTCAGCTTTAAATTATTAAGAAGTACTTCTGTTTTTTGTTGGTTATTGTAAATGGTCCATTTTTTCATAAGAAAAGGGTTACTTTCAAAAATTATTTCTATAAAACCCTTAGAATTTCCATCCTTTTCGTTTAATTGAACCCTAATTTGATTATCTAATTCCTTAATTTTAGAAAACTCAACTTTTTCGGATAGATTGTTAAATAATAATAGAGTTATTGGAAGGTCTTTTAGATTAAAATATGCAATTGACCTGATTTCTTTATTTATAGTTGCTATTTTTTTTCCATCAGAAATTAATAGAAGCGGTATTTCATTATATTCAACCCTAATTTTTCCAGGCCTTAATATGATAACATTCCCGGAGAGGACGTCTCCATTATTATTGATTTGTATAAATTCTGATTTGAGAGAAATAAAACTTTCAAGATATTTTAAAATTCTATGTTGATTTAGATTGCTAAAAGCATTTTTATATATAAATAATAAACATATACTGGCAATAATGATAAACTTTGACATTGATTAAGTATACACGAAGCCAATGAAACTTTTAAGATACAGAATAATATTATTTGTTGCATCTACATTTCTTTCCTGTAGTTGCCAATTAACACAATCAACAGATGAAATAAAAGCGAAGATAAAGGATAAAAGTATACGTGTTGAAGAAAATATTCCTCAAGCCGAAGAGAAGATTAGCAAAATAGATAAACCTCAAAAACAAGAGAAACTAGAAAGACAAGAAAAACCTTTAAAATCTGAAGGATTTTTTAAGTCAAAAGAACCAAAAGATGAAAAAAGAATTTTAGATTTTTTTAGTGACTTTTTCGGGTCAGATGAAGAGAAAGATCAACTTAATGAGAAAAATGAAAAATCTAAAATAGAGAAAAACCTCATTGCAAAATCAAATGTGGAAGAAAATAATTTAAACAATGAGAAAGAATTAATTTTAGATGAGAAAAAAGATGAAAAAGCAGAACTAAACGAATTTTATGCTCCTGAAAAATCAAAAGATGAAAAACGTATTCTAGATTTTTTTACCAAAATGTTTAAGTTAGAAGAAAATCAAAATGATTTACGAGATGAAAAAGTTTTAGATGAAGAGTTAGGAAATATCTCTAAGGTTGATGTTGAGAAAAAAATTATATTGAAAGAGCCTTTACCAAAGTCTGAGGATTATAGAGAAGAACAATCAACCTCGGATGAAATGGATACAATGAGCGGAACTGT
>MDSV01057817.1_pt1 | contig 13582 bp, 12 predicted proteins | sample 810851 | NCBI WGS metagenome assembly MDSV01 (sample SAMN05326640, study PRJNA326480) | marine metagenome | isolation source: seawater | place: Atlantic Ocean: North East | collected 2012 | reverse complement strand
GATTTAGCAGAAAATGCAACACCAATCTTAAATTTCTTTTGTTTATTATTTTGAGAATCTAGTAGTTTTTTATTTTTATATATATCTAATCTTGAATTTCCAACTACTTTTAATTGATCTTTCTTAAACAATTTTGTTTCTAGTAACCAATCGTATGTGTTTTTATTCCATAAGTAACATTTCTTTATCCAATTTACATTGTCAAGTTTCCAGTAACCTCTACCCATAAATACAGACAACATTGTTTCTTTTGTTTGATGACCACCTTCTCCTGGAATTATAAACACTAGACAATTTTTACTCGCTTGTTTTGAAATATATTGGTCTGCTCTAGATGCTAGAAAAATATTTGGTTTAAATAATCTAAACATTATATCAGCTTCTTGACTGTTACAAATTTTAGTCTTAAAACCAAGTCTTTCTAATTCAAATTGAAGAATTTTTAAGCCTAATAAATCTCTCTTAGAATTATCATTATGAATAAGTACTCTTATTTTTTTCATTTAATGAATTTATTGTCTTGAAACAATAGCGAGTGGTACTATGTCTTTACACTTTTTAAAAAAAGTTATTTCTGAACCACCCCTTTTTCTAATTAAACTTTTTTTTGTTGAGAATTTTTTAAATTTTATATATAATAAACACAAATGATAAAGTTTTATCGGATAAAAATTAATTAGGAATAGAATTTGATTTCTTATTGTTTTTTTAAAATAAACAAATTTTCTATTTGAATTAATTAATTTGTGGTCTTTAAATTTGTTACAATAAGCTTTGGTAAAAATAAAATTATCTAACCTTTTTTCTTTTAACATTGATGCTCTTAAATAATTTAAATAATCCTCCTGATGACAATTCGCATGTAAAAATGATAAATTTGGATCGTATTGCCAAGGTAAAAGTGAAAATCCACTTTTCTCCCCGTAGTGATTTACACAGTCTAAAAGGTTAGTATAGATATTTAACTGATTTTGGGGAACAATTTGATCCAATAATGTCCCAATCATATAATGAATCCCTCCATAATTTACAAAATGAGGATTAAATTCATTTAAATTCATCTTTTCAAAAACTTTGTGTTTCTTACAAAGATTAATATTTAAAATCATAAAATGATCATCAAAAAATGGAATATAATCTCCATAATTAATCTCTAACCCACTAACGATTCCTACTCTCACAGATATAGAATTATTTAAGGTATTTTTACGATTTATCAATTTTTTTAATTCTATTATATCCAAAAACCAAGAATCTGCATTAGTCACTAGCGCAAAATCTGCATTGTTTTTTAGTGAAACTTCATATGCATTTTTAATTCCATTCAATACTCTTAAAACACCTTTATATTTTTGATGAATTTTAATTAATTCATGATCTTCATTTATTCCTATGTTAAAATGTTCTTCAATATATTTTAAATGGTGTTTTTCAGGAGGCACATGATAGCCTCCTTGACTATATAATTTTAATTCTTCAAAAGAATTATATTCTTTATTCAAATTATATATTATTTCTGATCCTAATAATGAATCAAGATAATTGTCATAAACATTCCAAAAAATATTAAGCTTCATTTTTTAAGAATTCTTTTAATTCTTCTGGAGTTCCCAGAATATTGACCTCAGATTCAGGAATCGAGCAAATATTAATTTCTTTTCCCATTGCAATTAATTTATTGTACATGGGTGCTATATATCTTTCTTTTTTATCCTCTTTACTATAAAATTCAGAATAAATAAGCTTGAAACTTTCAAATGATTCAAAACCATACAACCCAATAGATGCCATATTAGATATTTTTTCTTTTTCTTTAACATTAATCACTTTGCCTTCCTCATTTACCTTAATAAAACTGAAATTTTGCTTACTTGTTTTAAAGTATGGAATCCATGATTTAAAATTATAATCTGAGGGCTTTATATAGTCAGGATTCACATATGTGTCAATGTTAAATATTAATATAGGGTTTAAAGGGTTTAAAAATTTTTCGCAGTACATTACTGTTTCAGCTTGACCTTTAGTAACTGAATCTAATTCAACTATCTTCCAGTTTATATTTTTAAAATAGATCATTTGACTCTCAATAAATGATTCAGAATTATTGGATTTAAGTGTTATAAAAATTATTTCATTTTTATCATTTAAAAATTTTTCTAGACTTATTAATGACCATCTAAACAATGTTTTACCCTTGGCTAAGATTTCATATTTAGGTTTTATATATCCTTTTCTTTGAAATCTTGTTCCTAGACCTGCCATAGTAATTATTATACTTATCATAAAGAGTTATAAACTTTTGAATAAAGGGAAACCCCATTTGCTAAGAAGGCTTCTTGTGACCTTGGTTTATCACCATGAAGAGCTACTAAGCTTAAAAAAAGTAATGCATGAATAAAATCAATTTGAATTTTATTTGTTTCTGAAAAATTAAATGTTTGTTTAAAGATTTCTTTCACTAAAAGATGTCGCTTTTTCACATGTGGGCTAAAAAATATTTCTTGATCAGATTTCCATTCAATATCAAATAAGTTATTTAATATAAAGTCGTAATCTCCCAAAATACTGTGTTGTAGTTTAGCAATGTCATAATTCTTATCTCCATATATTTTATATTCTCCAAAAGATCCTCTAGGGTCTATTAATCTTACAATTCTGTTTTTACTATCATATAGTATATTACTTAAACATAAATCACCATGGATGATAGAAAAGGTTTTTGTTTGCTCAATTTTTAACTTTTTAAAAGTTTCTGGGAGACTTGAAACTATATCTGAAATAGATAGACAACTTAGATTATTTATTTTAAGTTGATTTTTCTTAAATTTTTTAAATAAATCAGTATCCTCAATCTCTTTTAATCTTAAAATAGTTTTATTTACATACATTTCTTCTAATGATCTCTTTATTTTTTCATTATCATCAGACTTATTAAAATTATCCATGTCTGTTAAAATAAATTTTAAGTCTTTAAAAAAACAAGACCATAGGCCAGGATTCCAAGAACCAAATAAATAAATATCACTTAAAACAGGATATCCATAATATTCCATTTTAATGAAAGGATTATGTGAGTTTACGTCAAATTCATAAATTTTTGGAGATAAGTAACTTAATTGATCTGGTAAGCTTCTATACCAGTTAATTTCATTTATAAGTTTACTTTTATTCTTACTTTTTTTAGTTAGAATTCCTCTAAGTTCATCTATGGATATTGAGTTAAAAGCCCTTTCTCTTTTAAATAAATTTCTTCTACTGGAATAATATGTATCAATATGACCAAAGTCATGCCATTTCTTTAATTCAATAAATTGCTTTTTCTCTTCTAAAATTAAATTAAAATATTCTTGAATAGCATGGTAAAATGGATCTAAAAAGTCATTATTATTAATATGTTTTTCTAATAATTTTTTAAATTTTCTAATATCTTTAATTACAAAAATTCCCGTGAAAATTCTAGTTCTTTTATCATTGAGATTAAAAATGTTTTTCTCTTTGATTTCAATTATCTCTTTAGTTTTAGATAATCTAAAAGTAGTCCATCTATATTGTTCCTCAATGTTTGAATAATAAATAGTGTCAATATCAGGAATTTCAAAAGAAGAAAAAGTATCTGCAAAATTAATAACTAATAAATTAGTGTTGAAATCAGTTATTTTGATGGACTTAAGTAACGTTTCTCCCAAACTAGAACTATTCTTAACATTTATAGTTTCAATTAATAAATTGCTTTTTGAAACATAATCTATTATCTCTTCTTTATTATGATCTACTGCTACTGAAATTTTAAACCCATTACTCAAATAAAAATCACTTATATACGCTATGGCAGGCTGCCCGCCTATTGGAATCATTCCACTAGGAATATCCCCTATTTCAATTTCAAGCTCTTTCGATACTTTTTTTGCAGATGGAATTATAACTAATCTATTCACCCTTTATCAAGTAATTTATTAATTTCCTTATATGAGAGTTTAATGAACTCACTTGGCCTAATTGTTCTATCATCAACATAAAATCCACCTTCCCCAGGCCATGGCTTTCCAAAATAAATTTCGTCATATATAATTTTATGCTTTTCTAGCCAGAGAATTATTTTTTTTGATGTGTTAGCATTAATTAATCCCAAATTACCATCATAAGTTCTCATATTTCTTGCTGTAAATAAAATAATGTAAAATCCTTCGGCCCTATATTCTTCGATCTTTTTAACTACTGATTTGAAAGGAATCAAATCTTCATAATTTTCTGTCTTTTTTTTAATGGGACACAAGGTGCCATCTATATCAATTACAATACTTTTTTTTTTATTAATCATTTATATGTTTTTAATTATTTAATTTTTACGGCTTTACCTTCAACTATATCATAAACTTGATCTGCATCCTTAAGTATTAATGATGAGTGAGAAATCATTATGATTGTTATCTCAGTTTTCAATGAGGTAAGAAGACCATTGATTTGGTTTTCAGTTTTGACATCTAGATTGCTAGTTGGTTCATCCAAAATTAAAAGTTGGGGTTTTTTATATAGCGCTCTAGCTATTAGTAATCTTTGTCTCTGACCTGCTGATAAATTAGAACCTCTTGATTTTATTTTAAAATCTATTCCACCCTTGGAGTATAAATCATCTAAACCAACCTTAAAAATCAAATCTTTAATCAGGTTCATGTCATGATCTGTATTCAAATATGAAATATTATCAACTAAGGTTCCTTCTATTATATTTGATTCTTCCCTTAAAATAGATACGAAAGGAAGTAAATAATTTTCATATTTTAAAATTGATGGGGTTAATCCAAAAACGTTTATTGAACCCTTTGATGGTTTTATGAATCCACAAATTAAATCTAGTAAAGTACTCTTACCACCTCCACTTTTTCCCCTAATTAAAAATAACTCCCCCTTATTAATGGTAAAATTTAATTTATTTAAAATTAAGTTGTTACCATGGCTAAAAGATAAATTTTCTGCTTTTATTATTGACGTAAAAAAATTTGAATTTTTGTCTATAAGATTTAATCTTCTTCTTTTTCTCCATTTTAAAATTTCGGGAGTTAGATCAATAGGGCTGTCTTGAATTATCTCTGCATAACCTTTTGATATTGAAATTAATTTAGGTGATGCTCTGTAGAATATATAAATCATTACAAGTATCTCTGTGTTGTCAATACTCAGCAAATACTTTGAAATAAAAATCCCAATAAATAACATAAGAATCATTATTGGTTGACCAATTAAATTAATCCCAGCGTTGATAACATCGTTTGCAACATGGTGTTTTGCAGCTTTATTTAAAGATTCATTTAAAATATTATTTAACTGCTTTTTGTTCGAGGTCTGTATACCTCTATAATCTGACAAGTGTTCAGAAAGAATTTGAGCTGCTTTTAAATATCTACTATTGGATTCACCTGAATGGTATACTCTTAATTTTAAGAATTTTCTGTTTAAAATAATATAAAATAATCCCAACAAAAAGAATAAAATAAATACTTGGGGTGACAAATAGATAGCAATTAATAAATAAAATAAAGAAATTACCCAGTTTGATAAAAACAGTGCTGTTTTATGTCTATTCCTAACTGCATATCCAACATTTCTTGTTATAATAGTTTCTGCCTCTCCAGGTTTTAATTTGTTGATAAATTTAAAATCAGCCTCTAAAAGGTTATCAATATATTCTAAACTTAGTTTTGTTCTCCAAGTTCCCATTTTTTTTAAAAAATAGGATTCTGAAATGTATAACAGGAATGTTTGAAGGATTATTATAAATACGAAGAGAACAAGAATAATTTCAATACCAATAGTTTCAATTAAGTCTTTAATAAATGTTGGCATGTTAATATTTGATTCTCCAAGATAAAAAGAGATTGCTGGAAGAATTGAAGTGATTCCGATTAATTCAAAAAGACTAGCAATAGTTGCAAAAAATATAACAGATAGATAAGCTTTAGGACTTTCCTTATAATAACTTATTAAATGAGATAGATTATTCAAATTATCGATATTTTTTTTTAGGTTGAAGATTTTCAATGTCTGGAGTAAAAAATCTTTTCATCTTTTTGAAATAATTCTCGAAGCTAAAAAGTCTATAATAATAACCTCTTTTCTCTTCTAGAAAGGAAAAAAAAGAAAGATTTTTATTATTATTTAGATTAAAATCTAATAATTTTTTTAGCTTAAAATTTAGTTCAGGATAAATACATAAAAATCCTGTCTTTTCGCAAAGATGAAATGGAATTGGATTTAAATCAGATAAATTACCAAATGAATCCATGCTAAAATTTTCTTTAAAATGATTATTTAATTCATCTTTTTTAACAGAATATTCAATCATGCTTAATAAAACTGAACTATTATATCCTACTTGTGAAAAATGTGATGAATAAATTAATTTTCTACTAAAAAATTGTTTTTTTGAGGCCTGATCTATATTTAGAATAATAAAATGATCATCCACATAAGGTAATCTAGACGGGTTCTTCATTCCTGTTCCTGATATAGAAGAAATTCTAAAAGACCAAATACTCTTTTTAATAGAATCGCTTTTTAATAATTCATTGATTTTCTTAGGTTTTAACGGAAGAGCAGACCCAAAACATATTATTGCGTAATCATAATTATTTTCTTTTGAAATTTTATATACCTGATCTAAGTTTTTTATGGAATTAAATGGGTCAGTATCTGAAATGTTTTTTATCCTGGAGGTGAAAGGAGTTTCATTAACAGAATAAAATTTAATTTTTATTTCATTTTCTTTTTTAAAAACTTTTAAACATGATTCTATATAATTATCTATAATAGTTTCGTAATTCCTTAAAATAAAAAAACCTACATTCATTATTAAAATTTATTGGGACTCAAGGGATGAATATAATTTCATACACTCATTATCCAAATTAATAAAATCATAATTTCTGATTAATTCTATCAACCCTTTTTCATTATCTGTAGAGGGTAATTTAAAATTATTCACAAGATTAGTATCCTCTAAAAAGGCTCTTAGAACTATAAAAGGAGTCGATGATAATGCCAACTCTATAATTCCTGTTGTTGATCCAACTACAACAAGATCAAAATCATTAAAGAGTTCAGTTGTTTTTTCCCCTGTGTCTATAACTTTTAAATTAATTTTTGATAAAAGGGATAATCTTTTTATTGTTTCTTCTTTCTTTTTGATGCTGCTATCTATCGCATTATGATACTTTAAATAAACTTGATCAATACCTAAATTAATTAAACTATTATGAATTGTGAAAAAATCATTTTCAAAACAATCAGGACGAGATTTTAAATTTAAGCCAGTCCATTCAGGAAGTAAAACAAGTATTCTTAATTTTGACAAGTTTTTCTTATCATAATTTTTTTTGACCTTAGGTAAATTTAACTTTATGGGACATTGAAAATTAATTGCATTTTTTCCTTTACTTAATAAATAGTCTGCTTGAGATTGATTCCATGTAAGAATTTGATCAATTCCAAATTCACCACTTGTTTCTAGGTATTGATGATTTTGCATTAGACCATGAGGTAAGAATAATGTTTCTAAACCAGCATTCTTTGCAGTGAATGACAAAAATCTTGCAGAACAAGTATTATCAGATTGTAAAATAATTTTTTTGGCATTTGATATTTTGAAAAAGGATAACAAACTTTTAAATAAATGATCTAGATACTTTGGATCGTATTTTGCAAAAAAGTCATCTAGAGCTGATGAGATAACCTTTAAATCAAAATCATCATAACCCTTCCATAAATTTTTTTTTAATCTAAAAATGGTATTTTCTTTATGATTTTGATCAAGATCGATAATTGATTTTTTATGATTTTCGATAAATTTTGGAAGATATATCCCTAAAAATGAAATACTTCTCCTCCATGAAAATTTTGAGCCATCGAGATTGAGATAATTATTGTTTTCATAAAATAGTTTAGTGTTCTTGAATCTATACAAAACTGAAAATATTTTGCTTACACAAGCTTCAACATAATTTTGATTAAACGGAATATCATATGTCGCAGTTAAAGGTAATATTGAACTTGTGAATACAGAATTGCCTTCCATTACTTTAAAGTTAATTTGGCTGTTAAAACATGCTGCTGCTAAACCTTGTAACAAGTATTTATTTGATGAAGAACTTAGTACAAAATCTCCAATATTATAAGTTTTTATTAGATAATTGAATCTTTGTTTAAACTGATAATAATAAATATATCTCCACAGAACATGCTGAATAGTAAGATTAATCCATTTTGTATTACCTGATATTTTTGACTCTAACTCTAAAAATTTTTCAATATCACTTTGAATATTATTATTTTGGAATGGTATTTTTATATCATAAATATTGATTGAATCTATATTTATATTTTTAAGTTCAAGTTCAATAAGCTTACCTAGAGAAAATACAATTTCATAATTTTTTACTGAATTTATGTCATTGTCACATATGATAATTGCCTTTTTCAATATTAAATGTTGTACTTATTCTTTATAAACTCAGCATATTGTAGTTGCTCAATTGTATCTATATCAATAGAATTTTTCCAGTCCATCAAATATTTTTTTACCTTTTTGAAGTTTAGGTCTCTATTTTTTATCATCGAATCTACCTTGATTATATAAATTGCACCATTGAACAAGTATACTTTTGGAATATCTTGTCTCCTATAAAAATTTCCTTTTTTTGATTTTTTTAAATCTCCATTTTTTGTTTCCTCAAACAAATTCCAATAAGGATTATACTTTGAGTCACATACTGAGACAACCATATCAGTTTTATCATCTATTTCATTTATAGCTTCCAAAATATGTTTTGATTTTCTAAATGGACTTGTTGGTTGTAACAAAACTAAATAATCTGGTTTATTCGCATTTTCTAAAAAATGAAGAATAACATCTTTCATAGGTGTTGAATCATCAGATAATGATTTTGGTCTTAACTTGGGGACTAGAATTCCCAAATTTTCTGCTACTTCTCTTATTTCATCTGAATCGGTTGAAACAAAAATGTCTTTGGCATCAAAAACATTATTAGCTTCTTCAATTGTATATTGAATTAATGGTTTAGAGCTAAGCATTCTAATGTTTTTATTCTTCAATCCTTTAGATCCAGCTCTAGCAGGAATTAAAACTTTAAAAAGTTTGTTATTAAAAATCAATCGAATTTAATTTTTTTAAAATGTAACTTTGCTTTTTGTAAATCTTCTTTTTTACCAATATCAATCCAATAATCATGAAGAATATAGCTTACTACTTTTTTTCTTTTCTCTATAAGTAATTCAATTAATTCGGTAGCATCGAACTTTTGATCTTTAGGCACATATTTTAAAACATCCTTTTTCATCATGTAAATTCCTCCATTTGAATAATAAGTATATGTAGGTTTTTCCTTTAGGCTCTCAATTTTTTCTGAATTTATATCCAGTACTGCATAAGGTAAATTTACTTCATATGGAATAGTTACAACTACTAAATCAGCTTTTTTGTTTTCAAAAAATACACATAGTTCTTCATAATTTATATTAGTCAATATATCAGAGTTCATTAATATTATTTTATCGTTTGATATATTTTTTAGTTTTGATAATGAACCTGCAGTTCCTAAAGGATAATCTTCTTCTACAAAACTTATTTTTAAATGATTAAATCTTTTCCTCTTAAAAAAATCTTTTATTTGTTGACCCAAATAACGAATAGAAATATTGATATTACCAATGCCAAACATATCAAGTCTTTTTAAGTTGTGCTCTAATATTGTTTCGTTATTTATTTCAACTAAAGGTTTTGGGATCTTATCAGTTAATGGCCTTAACCTCTCTCCCTTTCCTCCAGCCATAATCATCACATCTGCTGGAACATAAGACTTTAAAATTTTTAAGTTTACAACGTCAATTACTTTCATTTCATCACTAACTACAGGAAAAATATAAATTAACTGCTTTCTTAAATTAACAATTTCATTAATGCTAAAATCTTGTTCTCTTATATATTGAGGTTGTTTATTAGCAAATTTTAAAATGTTTAAATTTATATTTAAGTTTTTTATTAATCCTCTTCTAATATCTCCGTCACTTAGTGATCCTAATAGCTTTTTATTTTCATCTATTATAAATAAAGTTGAATTATATCCATCCGCATTAAGATGTTTTAATGCTTCACTAGTTTTTGTTTTGTAACTAATTAAATATAGATGATGATTTTTCATGCTCTTAAAAATTCTTTAAGTATTTGGGTTATATTTTCGGGTACATTTTTTTTATAGTAAATATTATCACCTTCATATTCCAGGCCTTTCTTTTCAAGCTCAATTATTGAATTTATAATTGACTCTGATTCAAAGGGCATTGAAAAAGTATTTTTGTTAATTATTCTGCCTGTTTGTCTATTACCTAAGTTATAAACATACTTGCCAAATGAGGCTGCTTCAATGATACCACTTGATGAATTTCCAAGTATAAAACTACAATTATACATAGCTGATAAATAGTTCTCTCTTCCTAGTGAATTAATTAACAATGACCTTGCAGTGTGAAGCTTACAAAACCTCTTAAAAAAATCATCTATGGGTTTGTGATTTTGATCTGAATTGGTTCCAGTAATAACTAGAAAATATTTCTTTAGTAAAAATTTTAACACAATGTAAAGTTCATCTAGTTCGTTCTGAAAATCAGTGAACAAATCTGTTTCAGGATGAACAGTAATTAACACGAATGATTCCGTAGGGATTTTATATAAAGAAGCTATCTGACTCCAAGGCTTCAAGGAATCAAAATTTAACTCTGATAAGCTCAATGAACCTACGTTTAAAATATTTTTATCAGTTCCAATAAGTTCAGCAACTCGATTGCTATAAGTTTCTGTTGAAGTGAAATGCAGTTGGGATGCTAGGGAAATTTGATGTCTATAGATATTATCTATTGCCCCTAAGGTAGTTTCGCCTCCATGAATATGGGTAATAGGAATATGAAAAGGTATTGTAGACTGAATCGCAGCTGACATTTCAAAACGATCACCCAAAGCAATAATACAATCATATTTATTGTGTTTCCAAAAATCAGAAAAATCAGCTACAACCATAGCATATGTTTTTGCTACGTCCACTGGAGTGTTAGTTTTTACAAAATCTCCTACAACACGAACCAAACCGAATGAATCTTTCTCAATTAGATCAAATTTTGATTTCATTTCTGCTAATAAATGGCTGCCAAAAATTATCACTTCAACCTCTATCCATTCTTGGCTTTTCCAATACTCTAGAAGATTAGTATAAATTCCATAATCTGCACGTGAACTTGATAAAACTCCAATTTTTTTTTGCTTCATCATATCAAATCATCCCAATTTAGTAGATGTCCTTTATTTAGGGGTTTGTTTATCTTCTTTCCAATTATATCATTCCACCTCATGGGAGAAATACCTGTTCCTGGTCTTAATGCAATTAAATGGTGATTTTCTATAACAGTTTCTGTCATCAAATCTTCTGCTAAAAAAACACTTTTTCGAGCTATGGGGATATTCTTAATTTCACTAGATGAAGGAATTTTATCTCCACTTCCCGAAATTGCTTTTTCTATATTTCTAATTGCTTGAACCATCTTTTTAAAATCTTTCGGTTCCATAGATGCTTTATGATCTGGTCCTGATAAGTCTTGGTCTAGAGTAAAGTGTTTTTCAATAACTACTGCTCCTAGTGCCACAGATGCAATCGCCACTTCACTACCCAAGGAATGATCTGAGTAACCGACCGCTACTTGGAGTTTTTTTGATAAGGCATTCATAGCCAGCAAATTAACGTCTTTGTAAGGAGTTGGATATTCAGTATTACAATGTAGTACTGTGATCATATTTTTTTTTAATCCATTCTTGATTAGTACATTAACGCTTGACTCGACTTCATCCATATTTGCCATTCCTGTTGATAAGATTACAGGTTTCCCCATTAAAGCTACTGCTTTCAAGTAGGGATAGTTTGTGATTTCTCCACTTGGAATTTTAATAAGAGGAAGATTAATCTTTTCTAGGAATGCCAAGCTTTTTAAATCAAATGCAGAGGATAAAAACACAACCCCTTTAGATTTACAATAATCTATTAATTTATAGTGCTCTTTGCTATCCAATTCAAGTTTTTTAAGCATCTCAAATTGAGTGCCTCCAGTTTTTGTATTTTCAATTTGATACCCAGCTTTTGGGGCATTATTGGATACAAGACTTTCTGTTTTAAAGGTTTGAAATTTGATGAAATCGACACCACAATCTGCCGCAGCGTCAATCATTTTAAATGCTAAATCAAGGTCTCCATTATGATTAACACCAATTTCAGCAATAATTTTTACCTGACTCATGGAGATATAATTTTAGAAGGAATTCCAACTGAAGTGACATTATTAGGTATATCTTTAAGTACAACACTTCCTGCACCAACCGTTACATTGGAACCTATATTCATACCTTCAATAACCGTAGCACCAGCACCAATAAAAGTATGGTCTCCTATAACAACATTTCCACACAATGTTACTCCTGGAGCTATATGGGTATGAGCTCCTATTTTACAATCATGTTCTACAATTGCCCCACTATTGATAATAGTATTTTCTCCAATTTTAGCTCCTGTATTAATAACTGCATTGGTGTTTACAAAACATCCTTCTTTAATTTTAACAAAATTTGAAATACTTGCAGTCGAGTGAATAACTGTTTGTAGATTTCCCTTCTTATTCTTTATAAACTGAAAAATTTTACTTCTAATGAGATTTTCACCAACACCAATAATGAATTTTGATTTAGGAAAAAAATCATCAGTACAATCTGATTCTTTACCCATATATTTCAATGAAAAAGGATTTTCATGATTTGCTGTGTCCTGAAAATACCCCTCGACTTTTAAGCCTCTTGATTCAACTGTATCTACCAAGACACGACCGTGTCCTGAATAACCCATTAAATATATTTTTTTATAGTCTTGCACTACTAGGTATATTTACAATCCTTTCTTCTAGGTAAAGTGAGTTTTTTTGATCATCCCTAAAACAATTTTGATACATAGGAAGCTTAAACAACAAATTCCAAATAGGCCTTGTCATTACAGCGTTCTCATTTGTATACTTTAAAAATTCATCTCGTTCTTCTCGATTATCTAAACACACACTAAACAACCAATGATTCCATAAATTCCTATCGATTGGATTAATTAATTTTATGGAACTGGAATCAAAAAATTTCTGATATTTTATGAATATTTCTTTTTTAGATTCTACAATTGACGAAAAAGATTCTAATTGAGCCAAGGCAACACAAGCATTAACATTAGGCATCCGGAAATTGTACCCTAATGAATCATGGAAAAATTCCCAACTGTGTTTCACTTTTGCAGTTGTAGATAGATGTTTAGCCTGATTAGCCAAAGATTCTATGTTTGAGCATACCAGACCACCCCCACCAGCTGTAATAATTTTATTTCCATTGAAACTAAATGCATTTATGAGTCCAAAACTACCTGCATATTTATTATTTGATTGACTTCCAAAAGCCTCTGCAGCATCTTCCACTATCGGAATAGTCCATTCATTACATAAG
>MDSV01041476.1_pt1 | contig 13582 bp, 9 predicted proteins | sample 810851 | NCBI WGS metagenome assembly MDSV01 (sample SAMN05326640, study PRJNA326480) | marine metagenome | isolation source: seawater | place: Atlantic Ocean: North East | collected 2012 | reverse complement strand
TTATTTCTATTTGAAGTTTCTTCTTTTTTCAAAGATTGAATAAGTTTATTTACTAGGGCAATTTCTTCATCTAAGTTTGTAATTCTTTTTGATGTAGTTGTTTCATTAATATTTGCCTTTCTTAATTTTGAGCTTAATTCTTCAATTTCTTTTTTCATCTTATTGATGGCATCGTTTTGATAGCGCAATTCTTCATTGTAATCCCTCTGAGAAGATTGTGCATTCAAAACACAAAATGAAACTAGTATAACATAATTAAATATTTTCATCTGACTTAAACTACCTAGATTAGTTCACAGTATACAATGAACAATGCTTCCCAATTTAAACTAAATCTCTTCGATCTTAAATAAGATGAAATCTTTAAAAGATAGTTCTAGCTTTTTATCTTTTAAAAAATATACCCAGAGTTGTTCTTTTTGATTAGTTGCTTTAGAAGTAATTATTTCATGAGGCTTGCCAAGCAATTCTTCTATTAGAGGCAAAGTCATCCCAATGGTCAACCGTGGAGATCTTGCTATTGCTTGTAAATATCTTGCTTTTGACATTTCATAATCGATTATCATGTTAGTTTTATAATTGCTATAACTATTAAGCTTCCCTTGTAAGTCTTTTAATAATTGCTCATTGTTCGAGCCAATAGAAGATGATAATATTTTTGCTTCTTCCAAAGATTGCACAGCTAAATTAACTTCATCAAAAGCATCAACCTTGTTTGCCAATTCAACTAATTGTATACCTGCCTGATATTGTAATGCTTTTACATTAGATTCTAAGTCTGTATTTAATTTCAATGCTTCTGAATATTTTTCCATAGCCTTCCCAAGTATTAATATGGATTGTAATTTTTTACCCTCTTCAAGAACTACATATGATTTAAACTTATTTATTAATTTATTTTCAACACTATAAAATGATGATACCTTCTTTACTAAATCCAATGCATCATTGTAAAAACCCCTATCTAATAAAAGCTCAGCAGAATTAAGCCACTTCCTAGCAATTTCATCAATTCGAAAATTCAATGATTCTAAAATTAATGTATCATTTGTCATTACTCTGGACCTGGCTTTGATATATTTATCAAGCGCCTTTTCAGAATCCCCCACGTCGTCAAAATACAAACCTTGCTCCATAATCTGATATGGTATTTTTCTGTTACATTCTTCAATGAATTCTATTGCCCTATATTTATTTGAGTGGGTTGGATAATCGTTAATGAAATCAGTGAACTTACTTTTTGCCGTTAAATAATCACTTCCATAATAGATGTCTTTAGCTTCATCTCCGATCGTTTTCTTCCCACCATAAAAAGTCGAAAGGGAAAAATATACTCCATAATTAGCTAGATCGAATCTATTAACTGGAGTTAAACCACTAGGATCATCGATACTATTTATTTTGGTGTAAGAATGTCTTAAATCTACCCCAATTGAAAAACGATTCACTTTGCCCGGATCAATAATATATCGAAAGCCAAGTCCTACATTCATTGAAGTCCCACTCCCTTTGGGAGAATCATTTATAGACTCTAAGTCATCATCATAGTAAAACTTTGAAAATGCCAGGCCATAGCCATATCTAAAATTTAAATACCAACTATTAAATGGTTGCCACTGAAAAGAATTTGTTATTAAATATTCATGTACTTCTGGCTTAAATTTGATTTTATTTGTTTCTATGACAGTGCCAGTTTTCCAATCTGCAGGAAGCTCTTTTGGAGCAATAATTGAGCTAGATCTATAGTTAAATCCAGTTAATACATTCATCCAGCTTGTTTTCATTATTAGGTTTGGAATATTTATCATTCCTATATCAACGTCTAAAGACGTTCCAACTATATTTTCAATATTTTGGTCTAAAGGTTCTACTTCGCTGTCAAACCAGATCCAATTATCTAAATTAGTAGCTGAAGGAGATGAAGTACTACCAGATAATTTCCCATTAACACCAATACCATAACGGATTTCTATCGGCATATAATTAACAGGAGTTGCAAATTCTCTGCTTCGGAATATTCTATCATAAATAGGTTCTTTTTGAGAATTATCATAGTTTGGAATTTTAATCAGTCCCCAAAAGATTTTCTTAGGCTCTTCATTGCCCAAAGTTTGAGATTCTAATTCCATTGCATTGAACAGAACTAAAAATATCCAAATAAATGTTTTTTGTTTAATCATCGATACAAATTTAAGTATTCATATATCATTTACAATAAGAGACTAGGTATATTATAAGGCTAAATTTCAATCTATTTTATTATGTATAAAAAATACTATACTACTGCTCTTATGCTCATCAATATTCTTTTCCCACAAAACTTTAACATTGCTAGAATTCAATATGGTGGTGGTGGTGACTGGTACTCTGACCCTAGCAGCTTGCCTAACTTATTACAATTCCTTAAAGAACATACTCCGATGAAACAGGCAGGTAATGAAATTAGAATTAAACTCACAGATAATAATGCACACCATTTCCCATATTTATATATGACTGGGCATGGAAATATTAATCTTTCTGATGATGAAGTGATTGCTTTGAGAACCACATTGCTAAATGGAGGTTTCTTACATGCAGATGATAATTACGGTATGGATGCATCATTTAGAAGAGAAATGAAAAAAGTATTCCCAAATAAAGATCTAGTCGAATTGCCTCATGAACATCCTGTTTTTTCATCGTATTATCAATTTGACAATGGCCTTCCTAAAATTCATAAGCATGACAATAAACGTCCTCAAGCATTTGGAATCTTTGAAGAAGATATTTTGATTGTCCTTTATACTTATGAGACAGATTTGGGGGATGGATGGGAAGATGAAGCAGTCCATAACAACCCATGGGAATTAAGAGAAAAAGCTTTAAAGATGGGTGTTAATATCATTTATTTTGCACTTACACAATGAAATGAAAATTTCTCGTTATATAAAATCTTTAAAATTAGAGAAAGTTAAAACAGATTTATTAAGAATATTATTTCTGTTCATCATTTCCTTTGTGGCAATTATAGTATCTTTATTGCTTCTAGAAGCAATATTTTATTTCCCCCCAAAAGTAAAAAAACTAATTATTTTTAGTATGTCTGGAATAATCATTCTAAAAATTATATTTGTGATCACTTTCTTACTTTTAGTAGATAAAGAGTACTTTAATAAATACTCTGGTTGGAATCTTGCTAGAATAATAGGTAAAAGCATTTTCCCAGATAGCCAAGACACAGCTTTGAATGCACTCCAAATTGAAACAACAAAAAATAAAAATCAGTCTAGCGAATTAGCTAATAATTTCACTCAAAACATCGCAAAAGAAATAGAACGCCACAACCCAAAAGAACTTGTGGACAAAAAGCCATTGATTAATACCAAAGTGGCAACAACGATAATTATGCTTTTATCAATAATTTTCTTATCAGTTTTTTCAAAACAAAGTAGTAATGCTTTTTATAGATGGAAACACTATAATAAAAAATTTCATGCACCAAAACCTTTTAAATTATATAGTTTAACTAAAAATCATCATATTTTAGGTGGAGAGGAATCATCAATCACAATAATGTCAGAAGGCGCAAAGCCAGATACTGTCTATTTAAGTCTTTCGCCTACGCAAGTATCAACTATTAAACGAGATTCAATGAAAATCATGTTGAGATCTGGGAGAGATAAAAATGGATTTTATCAATTTAAATTACCAGCATTATTTCAAGATTATGAATATAATGCCCTTGTGAATGCAAACCATTTTTATGAAGCATGGAAAATAGTTGTATCAACCCCTGACACAATTTTTGTTACCGACAGACCAAAACTAGTAGAGTTTGAAATGTTAATTATTCCACCATCATATTCAAGATTACCATCTGAAAAGCTTGATGGTAGCATAGCCGCAGTCCAAGGGCTCAAAGGCTCAGAGGTAAAAATTAACTTGATGAGTAATAGAAAACTAAAATCCAGCTTTATTAAACAAAACGATTCAATACAATATTTAAAAACAATAGGTTATAAAGGTAGTGGGGGTTTTAAAGTAAAAAACGACGGAGAGTTTTCTGTTCATTTAGTTGATCCAAGGGGGATAACGAATCGCGACCCAATACCATATAAAATAAATGTTATAACTGACCACTTCCCAGTAATCAAAATTACAACCCCAGAACCTATTATTACGCTAGGCAATAATCAGATCATTGGTTTTGATATTGACATTGAGGATGATTACGGGTTTGATAACCTGCAACTAGCTTATGAAATTATTAGGCCTAAATATTTAAATGTTGAACCCTATATATCCATGTTTATCATCCCCGATATCATAAAAGATACATCATACCAAAATATCAAAACTCCATGGAACCTGTCTGAGTTAATGCTTATGCCTGATGACGAAGTTCATTATCATCTTGAATTAACTGATAATGATATTATTTCAGGGCCAAAAAAAACTATAAGTAATAAGCTTATAGCAAAAATACCATCATTGGCAGATTTATACGAAGAGATAGAAAGCAAAGAAGAAAACATTGAAGAAAAATTCAGTGAAAGTATCGATGAGCTAGTAAACTTAAAAAGCCAAATTGAAGAAATGGAATTGAACGTTTTAAAAGCAGGGGATGAATTAAAATGGGAAGACCAACAAAAAATTAAAGAATTGGTAGAAAATGCTAAAGGAGAACTAAATAAAATTAAAGACATTTCAAATGCTATGGAGACCTTATTAGAGGAAAGTGAAAAACATAATCTATTTTTGCCAGACCTAGCTGAAAAATTCAAAGAGCTATCAAACTTAATTAATGAAATACTACCTGAAAATATAATGGACAATTTAAATGAACTTCAAAATTCATTAGAAGATATGGACTTAGCCTCTCTTCAAAAATCATTAGAACAAATGGCAAATAACCTAGAAGAAATTGAATCTGAATTAGACAGATATATCGATATTTTTAAAAGACTCAAAGCAGAACAAAAACTAGATGAATTAAAAAATAGAATAGAAAAATTAGTTCAGCAAAAAAATAAACTAAACGATGACATTAATAATATTGAGAACAAAGGCAAAATGAATGATGGACAAAGAATTGCTCAAGAAGAACAAAGACTACTTAAAGAATTGAATGAGTTAGATGCAGAAATAGAACAAGCTTCTGAGATGATAGAACCTTTTAGCAAAAATTCAGCAGGAGAATTAAGTAGACTTGGGTCCAGCGAAGAATTCAAAAACACAAAAAACGATATTAAAACCACAATTTCAAATCTTCAAAAAAATAAAACCAAAAAAGCCAAATCATCAAGTAAAGATGCTTTAAATGGTCTATATAATTTGCAAAATTCATTTTCAATGATTCAAAATCAATTTCAAAATGAAACAGTATCTGAAATGGCAACAAAATTAGAAAAAATAATGAGAGATTATTTATTTATTTCAAAAAAGCAAGAAAAATTAAAAGAAAGAACATCCTCCCTTTCCAGAAATTCTTCGCAATTAAAGATTATGGCATATAACCAGCAATTAGTACAAGACCAACTACGCCAAACTACAAAATTAATGATTGAGCTCTCTAAAGAAACATTCTCTATAACACCTGAAATTGGTAAGGCAGTTGGAGCAGCAAACAATTTAATTGAACAATCTAAGTCAGATCTAACAAATAGAAGCATTCAAAATGCATTAAAAAATCAAAGCCTTGCAATGGAGGCCTTAAACACAACAGCAGAAAAATTGTATCAAAGTATTCAACAAATGCAGTCATCAGGTTCAGCCAGCGGGTTTGAACAATTTTTGAAAATGATGCAGCAAATGGCTGGGCAACAACAAGGGCTTAATCAAAAAGGAATGAACTTAAACTTTGGCCAAATGTCTGAAGCAAGGAAACAACAATTATTACAATCTATGTTACAGGGTCAAAAAAATATTCAAAGATCACTTCAAAAACTAATGGAAGAAATGCAACGATCGACAAACAAGCATGGACAGGGAGATTTAAAAGGCATCTCCAAAGATATGAATGATGTTATTTCTGATTTATCAAAGTCTAACTATACAAGACATACTAAAAATAAACAACGTAGAATTTTGTCTAGAATGCTTGATAGCCAAACTTCCTTATCTCAGAAAGGGTATAAAGAAGAAAGAAAATCATACTCAAGTAATGAATCTAATACCTACTTTTCAACAAGCGGGCTCCCAAAAGATTTAGGGCAAAGACAAAGCCTTGCGTTAGATGCCTTGAATAGATCCTTAAATTCTGGATATTCCAAGGAATATCAGACCATGATTAAAAGATATTTCAATGCTATGACTCAAATAAAAAATACAAATCAGAAAAATGAAGATACAAAGTAGTAAAATAATTTTTATCACATTTTTGTTCTGTACAGTTTTTAGCCAATATAGTGGCTCTATGAAAACTGCTAAAATGTATGAGATGCAGAAAAATTGGGACGCAGCTATATCCATTTATAAGGACGTGTTAAATAAAAACCCTAATAATTATCAAATAATTAGAAGCTTAAAAACATTGTATAAAAAAAGCCAAAGATACAAAGAAGGAATTAATTTTTTAATATACCAAATATCCCGAAACCCTAATGATATTCAACTCAATGTTGAACTAGGAGAATTATATTTTTTGGATGATAATATTGAAGAAGCCAAAAGAGTTTGGAAAGAGGGTTTATCAACATTTAAAAATAATAAATCTTATTACAGGTTACTGTTTTCAACCTATAATAAACATAGCCTAGATAAAGAATTATTTCGAATGGTTGAAAGTGGGAGACTATTTTTTAATGATAGTTTTTTATCAACAGAATTAGGTAATTACCACCAAAAAAGGAAACAATATAAAAATGCATTAGATGAGTACTTATTATCACTTTTGAATAACCCAGGTGCAAGTTCTTCTATATCTAGAAAAATTCTTATAATGAGCGATGATATCGAGTCAAAGAATATGATTGAAATGAAACTTCTTGAAAATAGTTTAAAAAACCCAAATAAAATTTTACCAATATTGTCTGATCACTATTTCAAACATCGTGAATTCAAAAAATCATATGAAACTTTGCTTGAATTAAGTGAGAAAGAAAAGTTCAACCCAAAAAAATGGCTTGGCTTTAGCAATAGTTTAAGAAAAGAAAAAGCATATTCGCATGCAATTAAATCATATCAATATTTGTTAAAAAAAGATTTAAAGGATTATCAATATGGAGAAGGATTATTAGGTTTAGCCAAAACATTTGAAGATCAAATATTTCCATTAGAAAAAAATGATTTAATTCCATATTTTTACAATGATAATATCTTTTTTAAGGATGCTACTCAACTTTCTACAAATATTTCTTCAAAAAATCTAGTATCTAGTTTATCAATATATGATTCAGTATTAATAACCATACCTGAATCAGCTATAATTGCCGAAGCTGAGTTTAGATTAGCTGAAATTCAATATAGAATAATAGAAGATTTTGACAAAGCCCTCCTTCTATATAAATCTTCATTGAGTAAATCAAATTCTAAAATTTTAAAAGAAAAAAACATACTTAGAATTGCTGATGTGTTCAAATCTAAAGCAGATTTTAATTCATCAATCAAGTTTTTAGATTCAACCTACAGTATTCATGTAACTCCTGAAATAAAAAATAAACTAATTGAAATGCATTTATTTTCCGGGGATCCTGATACATCGCTTTTTTTAATAAATGAATTATTTAAGACAGTTATGGCAGATAATGCATATTTCAATGATTTGATGGAATTGAGGGATTTCATTAACCATTTTTATATTAACGCAGATGAAAAAAGTAAGGAGGGTTTTATCGGTTTTTTAAAGTCCGAATCACTTTTAAAACAAAGAAAAGTATTTGAAGCCAATCAACTTTTAAGCCATATTAATAAAAATAATAATAACGAAACTATTTCTCCACTACTGTCTTTGCGAAGAGCAATTATCTTAACAAGATTAAAAAAATATAATGAAGCCTTATCTGAACTAAATTTATTGGAAGATACAATCTTTGCTGATAAAGGTATAATAATGTCTGGTCAAATCCATGAACGGTTTTACAATGATCCATCTAAAGCCTCTGAATTTTATTTACGCATCATTAATGATTACTCTGACTCAATTTTTTCAGAGCCAATTAGATATCACCTTCGAAAGTTAAAAGACAATGAAAAAATTTAACCTTATCGTAAAAATAATTATTTCCTCATTTGTATTAAACATTACTTACTCTCAGAAATTATTAATCCCAATGGATCAAACACAAAATGACCATTTAAAATCTTATGGAATTGCATATTACGCTTTAAAAAGAAATATTAATGTAGAATGGCTTTTAAATTTTCAAGGAGGTTCGTTCTTGATTGATAGTCAATCCTCAATAAAAACTGAGTGTAAGATAAGGGGTGTTACATTCATAGAAGTAAATGAGGAAATTCTTAATATTTACTCTACAATAGAAAAAAATAATATGGACATTGTTCTTTTAGAGAAAGCCCCTAAAATTGCAATCTATACTCCTCCCAATAAACAACCATGGGACGATGCTGTAACATTAGCATTAACATATGCAGAAGTAGATTATGAAACATTATGGGATGAAGAAGTATTAAACAATGGCTTAGAAAAATTTGACTGGCTTCATCTCCATCATGAAGATTTTACAGGTCAATATGGTAAATTTTACCGCAATTATCACAATGCCCCCTGGTACATTGAGCAAAAAAATAGGTTCGAATCGTTAGCAAAAAAATATGGGATGATTAGCGTGCATGAAGAAAAAAAAACGATATCAAGAATTATTAAAAATTATATCGGCAACGGTGGATTTTTATTTGCAATGTGTTCAGCAACAGACTCTTATGATATTGCATTATCATTAGAAGGCATTGATGGAGTCCACAGTGTTTTTGATGGTACACCAGTAGAAAAGAACCTATCTAAAAAAATTGACTACCAAAAAACATTGGCCTTTAAAGACTTTTCAATATATCCAGACCCAATGATCTATGAATTTTCAGATATAGATCTTCCTCCAAGCCACAACCCAGTGACAAGAGGTGCTGAAGCAGATTATTTCTCTTTGTTTGAATTTTCAGCAAAATATGACCCTGTGCCAACTATGTTAACACAAAACCACGTTCCAGTTGTCAAAGGATTTATGGGGCAAACAACAGGTTTTAATAAAGACATGATAAAAAACCATGTGATTATTATGGGTGAAGACCCAGCCTCGAACCAGGCTAAGTACATCCATGGGAACTATGGAAAAGGGACATATACATTTTATGGTGGTCATGACCCGGAAGATTATCAACATTTTGTTGGTGATCCTCCAACGGATTTATCATTACATAGAAATTCTCCTGGATACAGACTTATACTAAATAATATTCTTTTCCCAGCAGCGAGGAAAAAGGAGAAAAAAACATAATTTAGACATGTGGATAGAAAAAAATATTGTGATATTAAATAAATGTAGAGGATTTCACTTAATTACAGATGAAATTGAAAAAAAAGTTCCTGAAATACATCATTTTCGCATTGGAATACTTAACCTATTTATTAAACATACTTCAGCATCACTAACAATTAATGAAAATACAGATAAAAGTGTTAGGAATGACTTTGAGTATCATTTCAATAAAATGGTACCAGAAAAAGACCCAAATTATGAGCACAAATTTGAAGGAGATGACGATATGCCAGCGCATTTAAAATCGTCAATTCTTGGTAATTCTATTTCTATCCCGATAAAAAGGGGAGCTCTTGACTTAGGCACTTGGCAAGGAATTTTTTTATGCGAACATCGAAATAATATTAACAAAAGAAACTTATCAGTAATAATCAATGGTGTAAATAACTAACCCTTCTTAATTAAATCCCAGATTTGATTTAGTTCGTTAATAGAGAAATCTTCTATTTCCCTCCCCGATTTCGATACATGGCTTTCTAACAAATGAAATCGTTTTTTGAATTTTTCATTTGCTTTCCTCAATGCATTCTCTCCTGAAACATTAAAAAATCTGCAGAGATTTATAACTGAGAAAAGTAAATCACCTAATTCTTCTTCAATCTTATTGAAGTCATTTTCTTTTTGGGCTGTTCTAACCTCGATTAGCTCTTCTTCTAATTTCTTCCACACTTGATCAATACTAGACCAATCAAAACCTACACTTGAAGCTTTTTCTTGAATCCTTTGCGCTGATAATATTGAAGGTAAAATTTTAGGTACTCCATCAATCCTTGATCTTCTATTTTTATTTTTTTGTTTTTCTTTTTCCCAATTTTGTTCATGATTTAAATCATTTTGTGACTTAGATCGATTAAAAACTTGTGGGTGTCTATTAATCAATTTTTCATTTATAGCATTAATAACATCATTGATTGTGAAGAGATTTTTTTCTGAAGCAATTTGAGACTGAAAAATAATATGCAATAAAACATCACCAAGTTCTTCTTTAATATTATTAGAATCTCTTTTATCTATTCCATCAATCAATTCGTACACCTCTTCAATGAAATATGGAATTAGTGAATCTGCAGTTTGTGCTCTATCCCAGTCGCATCCGCTGGGGTTTCTTAACTTATTAACAATATTATTGAGTTGTTGAAATGAGGAGATATTATTTTTATTATTTTTCAATTAAACCTCGCCATGTTACATCCTCCAAGAATTTTTCCTCAAGTATAGTCATTTTCTTTTTTTGCTCTTTAGACTTGTCCTCAATACCTAGCAAATGCAATGACCCGTGAATGATTAACCTTCCTAATTCTTTTTCATATGGCTCTTTGTATGAATTAGCATTTTTTTTAGCTGTAGGTATACTTATATATATTTCACCTTCTATAAATTTAGAGTCAATCTGTAAAGGAAAAGCAATTACATCTGTCCATTGATCTTTAAGAAAAAACTCTTTTTTTAAGTCACTTAAATAAATATCTGATGTAAAAATAATATTAACGTCATAGGATGTATAATTGTAATGAGTTAAAATTTTTTCAATAACTGACTTACACAGGCATTCATTTAATTTTTCATATTTTTTTTCTATGAATACGTTAATATTTTTCATAAAAATAAATATAAACTATTTATCATCAGGATATTCAATACGTATGTGATAAATTCCTCTGAGCACATGAAGCATACCTGTATTGCCGTCAACTGTCCCTTTTATTTTATTTAACTCATCAAGTGTTAATGGGCATTCACTTAACTGACCATCATCAATCCTTTGTTTTATGATCTTATCTATCATATTCTCAATCTTCATAATATCGGGATTTTTTATAGAGCGGACAGCAGCTTCAATCGCTTCACAGATCATTAATATACCTGTTTCTCTAGTGTTTGGCTTAGGACCAGGATATCGAAATTGACTCTCATCAATTTTTGACTCATCACCTCCAACTGCCTCTAGAGCTTGACGGTAAAAATATTCAACTCTAGTAGTCCCATGATGCATTGGAATAAAGTCTGAGACGATCTTCGGGAGACCATACTCTTTAGCTAACTGTAAACCATTGTTGACATGACTTCTAATTATTTTTGCACTCATTGTTGGCTTTATAGCATCATGCTTATTATCTGTAGCATATTGGTTTTCAATAAAATAATCAGCCTTAATCATTTTACCAATATCATGATAATAGGCACCAACCCTACACAAGAGCGAATGTGCTCCAATAGCTGTCGCACACGCTTCAGCTAGGTTGCCGACGACAATACTATGATTAAATGTACCATTCGTTTCTCTTTGCGCTCTCTTTAGTAAAGGCCTATCATAATCAAGTAATTCAATTAATGTTAAATCTGTAGTTACCTCAAAAACCATTTCTGTCAATCCAATTAAGCCATATGTAATGATTGGTGCTAAAAAGCTATTTAATGTTAAAATCTGTAGATCAAGAATGATTTTAGCCCAAGATTGTTCTTTGAATAATCCAATAGCAATTATCACAATAACGCTTGCACCTATCAGAGCAAACATTGTTGTAAATAATTGACTTCTTTTCCTCAATTTACGAATGTTGTACACACCCACAGTTGAAATAAATAGGGAGGAAATAACAAAATCAATATTTTGTCCCATCATTAACCCAACTAGAATTGCAACCGCAACAGTTGACATAAAGCCAATCCTAGCATCAAATAAAATAGTAAGTGTTAGTGCGCCTACAGATATAGGTACTAAGTACTCAGAAAATTGAAAATAATTTATAATTAATGATGCTAGCAACATTTGAAGAAGTATTATTATTGACATTAATAAAATCATTTTCCAGTCTGAAAAAACATCTATTCTATACATATACAAAAAAGTAAAGAATAAAGAGACAACTACTGATAATAAAATTACTCGCCCTATATAGCTCCATATGTTATCTAAAGGTTTCCCCTCATTCATGCTGTCTATTGAAGCAGAAAGAGAATTTAATTTCTGAAGTACATCCTCAGTTATTCTTATGTTTGCATCTACAATTAATTCATTTTCTAAAACAACTCCTTTACTCCTTGGGACTTGCTGAATACTCAACCTTTGATTTGACTCGGTTAGTTGTCTATCGTATAAAAGATTTGGGACTAGGTGTTCAACAATGATATCATATCCAATATCAAAGAAAATACTTTCGGTAGACACCTTGCTTATAAACTCCTCTTTAGACTTAATCCATGCAACCTCTAAACTATTAAAATCAGATTTTTTAGCAATGATAGGAACATCACCCTGCTTAATTTTTACTTTTTCACTTATAATACTATCTATTGGAATTTCATAAATCCCTTCAGACCATCTATTTTTACATATTTGACTAACTATATTTTTATGAGAAATCCAATCTCGTATTTTCCTAGGTTCATCATCTGTAGTTAAATATTTACTCCATGAAGAATCTTTTAAAGCAATAAATGGATAATTATTTTTAAAGTCAGTAGACACCATCACCAAGCTGGTGCTATCTGCAAAAAATTCATTTTTTGCTTTTTCTGCAGTAGGGTGATATTTACGTTCATAAAACAACTGTTTTGACTGATTAAATCTCCATTTTGCAGATCTATAGTCATTCACAGTTTCAAAAAACTCATCTATAATTTTTAGTTGATCATTTGAAATCTCTTGCCTCCTGCTAAAAATATATGACACTGATTTTTTCCCTTCAACTTTATCCGCATTATAATCCTCCTCAGTTTTCAAAATAGGAAATGTATAAGGAGCAATAATTGGTTCTCTAGTAACATCATTAATTTTATATGAATATTTAAGAGCTTCACCACCAGGGAATAATAATGAGATCAATATAACTAGAAAAAAAATGATCCCAATCTGTTTTAAATGCTGTTGAAAAAAATTTATTTCTCTAGATAAAAAAGAAAATGGTAAATTGTCTTTTCCCATATGTAATGATCTCATTATTAAATGTTTTTGAGCTAGTCTGTAAGCCGAGTCTTGTCCACCTCAAAAGAGGATAGATGATTATTTGTCTGCGCCTAATGTCACCATTAGGCTGAAGCAATCTACCCATTCATCAAACAATGCGAACAACATCTCTGAAACTATTCGATCTTGCACCAAGAGG
>MDSV01116595.1_pt1 | contig 13583 bp, 14 predicted proteins | sample 810851 | NCBI WGS metagenome assembly MDSV01 (sample SAMN05326640, study PRJNA326480) | marine metagenome | isolation source: seawater | place: Atlantic Ocean: North East | collected 2012 | reverse complement strand
GCTCGGTGCTGGAGCTTTATTAACTCTTTCATCAAGCTACGGACAAACATTTTTTATCTCACTCTTTGCAGATCAGATAATGAATGACTTTAACCTTACCCACGGCCAATGGGGTGGTATTTATGCTATTAGCACAACTTTATCAGCAATCGTAATGATGTGGGCTGGTGCGTTAACAGATAAATATAGAGCGCGTTATTTGGGGTTAATTTTTTTATGCGTGTTAGCATTTACATGTTTAATAGTCTCTATAAATTTCTCTGTTCTAATATTACCAATACTAATATTTCTTCTTCGTTTTTCAGGCCAAGGAATGTTAAGTCACATCGGCTCAGTGTCTATGGCTAGATGGTTTGTTGCATCTAGGGGAAAGGCCCTTGCAATTGCCACTTTGGGGTTTTCATTTGGTGAAGCTATTCTTCCAATGACCGTAGCACTGCTTTTAACCATTATTTATTGGAAATACGTCTGGATTATAGCCGCAATTCTCACTCTGTTAACAATTCCAATCCTACTAAAACTCTTGAAGGTTGAGAGAACACCTCAATCTAATACAAATGACAATCAAAATGTCGGGATATTAGATAAACGTCACTGGACTAGAAATCAGGTGTTATCTCATTGGCTGTTCTGGTTTTATTTTCCATCAATAATGTCAATTGCTATGTGGGGTACCGCATTATTTTTTCAACAAGTACATCTATCATCAAGTAAAGGTTGGACATTATTTCAATTTACATCACTAATTCCCATTTATACTTGTTCTACTATACTTTCCATGATGCTTTATGGTTGGGCTATCGATCGATACGGAACAGGTAAGCTCCTCGCATTATATCAAATACCCATGGCTTTATCATTTTTTCTTTTTGGTTTTGGAGATTCTATTATAATTGCCGGATTTGCATTTATTCTTTTTGGAATTACCCACGGGGCAAACTCTACAATCCCCGGGGCTTTCTGGGCTGAATACTTTGGGACAAAACACTTAGGCTCAATTAAAGCAATGGCGACTGCTGTTTCAGTTTTAGGTTCTGCCTTGGGCCCCGCTATCAGTGGTGCCCTGATTGACTACGGAGTGCCGTTTTCAAAACAAATGCCTCTAATTTCAATATTTGTTATAGTTTGTTGTCTATTAAACTGGGTGGCTATTAAAAAAATTAATCGGCTATACTCTTAAACTTTTTTATTCTTTTTTAGATAAACATATAATGCCCCAGAACCTCCATCTTTAATATGGGATTGGACAAAATCCAAAATAAAACCACTTATTGCGGGACTCTTAAGCCATTGTGGAACGGTTTTTCTTAGCACTCCTTTATTAGCAAAAGAGTCTTCGGAGTTATAATTTCTTTCACCTTTACCGGTGATAATTAAAACCAATCTCTTCTTTAATTTGTAATTATTATTAATAAAAGAATATAGGGCCTTATAAGCTTGATCTCTTGTTAAGCCATGTAAATCTAGTCTAGCTTCGGGCGAAAGTTTACCTCTTTTAAGCCTTCTTAAAATATTCTGATCTATAGACCCGGAATCGTTTTCACTTTTTGGTTTTTCTGTAGGGTTGTTTTTAAGAGCGGGGTTTAGTATCGGCTTTAGTTTTAATAGGTTATTTTCCTTTATTACGGTCTCTTTTTCTTCATCCATATCTGTTGATATAGGTTTTGAATCGCTAATTGTTCTTGATATTTTGTTCCATAAAGCTTTTTCGTCAGAGCTTAGCTTTCTTCCTTTTTTCACAATAATTCCTTATACCCTATGCTCCTGTTTCAACCAATATCCAATTCGGGTTATCTGATCCTATTTCCCTAGAAAACACCCAGACATCAAATTGTTTCTTTGTGTCTGCTTCTTCACCTTCTATGATTTCTCCTTCATTGTTTCGAACAACAGATTTTATATCGGCTAAAAATGAAACACTGATCTCAGCCTCACGATCTTTGGTGTTAAAAGTAATATTTTTTACTGCGGTATCTCTCAAACCTATAAATTCTGCATCGATCGATAGCCCTTTTTGTTTCCTATCATTTATTGCTGCTTCAAAGCTTTCCTTTGTCTCAGAACTCAAAAAGCTTTCAACTGTTGAAATTTCACCTGATTGAAAAGCCATTAATATCATTTCATAAGCACCGCCAGCACCACCTAGAAAATCCGTCAAAGAAAAGTCTGTCTCTAATTCTTTTATTTTTGTAAGCGCTTTTGTGCTTTGTTTGTCATCCAAAAGATATTCCGTGACTTCTTCATCTAAATTATTTTCGTTTAAGTCCTTAGGGTTTTTAACTTCTTCTTTTCTGTTAATCCCATCTTTAACCTTTGGTTCAAAACCATCTCTAGTTCCCAAAACATTCTTTAACCTAAAAATTAAAAAAAGTGCTACACCTGCTAAAATCAATAATTGTATAATTGTATTATTCATAAGTTGAGACCTGAATATTAGTTATAGATATTTTGTTAATTAATACCTATGTAGGAGAGGAGTGTTTTCAAGTCCACCTATTCTACATAAAGTTAAAGGAAAAATTTAATAAATGTGGTTATTTATTCTTTTTATAGCAGTTCCTATCTTAGAAATTGTATTATTTATAAAAATTGGTGGTTTTATAGGTATCTGGGCAACTATTTTAATAGTTATTTTAACAGCTATTATCGGAACAAAGTTGGTTAAATCCCAAGGATTAAATGCAATCAAGGATGTGCAAAGCTCTTTTTTAAAAGGTAAAGATGTCACACAGAGCTTAATGAATGGCGCATTAATCTTGATAGCGGGTGTTTTATTATTAACACCTGGTTTTTTTACCGACTTTATTGGAATAACTTTCTTAATACCCCGAACAAGAAATATGTGGGTAACATTCGGTATTAAGCATTTTTCAAATTTCATTTTTCTTAAAACCACCAACAATAACATGAAAAACAACAGTTATAATGAAGAGCTGTCTGATGTGATTGACGGTGACTATAAAGATCTTGATAAATAATTAAAAAATATTACAAATCCAAAAAAACTTGAGGCACTACATGTCAGAAAAAAAAACACCAACAATGAAAACTTTAGGCCAGTTTATAAAAGACCTATCTTTTGAAAACATTGCCGCTCAACAGAGTCGTCAAGGATCAGGAACACCAGATATTCAAGTAAAAATCAATCTTGATGCCTCCAAGCGAGAACAAAAAAACGAGTATAACTCATCCATAAAAATTAATGTTGAATCTAAAGATGCCGATACCAAGGAAAACATCTTTCTTCTTGAGTTAGATTATGGTGGTATATTTTTAATTGAAAACATTCCTGATGATCAGTTACATCCGTTTTTGATGATTGAGTGTCCTAGGATGTTGTTTCCATTTGTACGGCGCGTTATACATGATGTAACTCGTGATGGTGGGTATCCACCACTCAACCTAGACTCTATAGATTTTATGTCCATGTACAAAGCAGAGGTAGACCGGCTTTCATCAGAAGAAAAATTAAACTAGGTTATAGATAGTGCTTTTTCCAAAGGTTTTCTTCTCCTAACGTTTCTAAAAACTTCTTATGATTTTCTTTTTCTGATTCAGTTATTAAACTTTTTAATTTTTTTGTTCTTTTCTTTAATACGTTACGATAAATTCTTCCATTCTCTATAGTTTTCTCATCGTGATCTGTACTTAAAACCAAGTCTGGCTGTCTACCACCAATTAACTCTAAATATACATCAGACAACAATTCAGAATCTAACAATGCTCCATGCTTTTCTCTTCCACTATTATCTATACTAAATCGTCTGCATAAAGCATCTAAAGAATTCTGCGCACCAGGGAATTTTTTTCGCGCCATGACAAGCGTATCTATTGCTTGTTCTTTCAGGAAACCTATTCCACCAGCTCCTTTTAACTCAGCATTTATAAATCCCATATCAAATGATGCATTATGAATAACCATTTTTGAATTCCCAACAAACGATAAAAACTCATCCATTATATCAACAAACCTTGGCTTATCCTTTAGGAAGTCATCTGACAGTCCGTGAACAGCAAAAGCTTCTTGTGGCATTGGTCTTTCTGGATTTAAATATTTGTGAAAAAAATGTCCTGTTGGCATGTGATTAAACAGCTCAACAGCACCTATTTCAACAATTCTATCACCAGTTTTTGGATCAAGTCCCGTTGTTTCTGTATCTAAAACAATTTCACGCATTTTATTAAGGCCCTACAAAATTTGATATGATTTCATCAACTTGATCTTGAGCTATAGCCATTGATTTTGTGAATATAACAAAATCTGCTCTATCAATCTTATATTTATTTGGCAGTTGTTTAGATAAAATATTACTGAACATTTCTTCACTCATAGTGTTCCTATTAAGGACTCTTGTCCTTTGAGTTATAGCATCAACTGTTACAACAGCAACAAAATCAACAATTTTATCATTACCTGTTTCAAACAATAGTGGTATATCTAAAACAACTAAAGGAACTTTTTTTTCTTTTGCGTTTGATAAAAACATTTCACGGTCCTTAGCTACTATAGGATGTATTATTTTTTCTACTTTTTTAAGGTTTTCATCATTCTCGGTTAGAAATTTCTTCAACGCATCCCTACTTACCTGGTTGTTAAAAACAACTTGAGGAATTTTTCGCTGAAAAACTCCAATCGTTTTCTTATCCGTTTTATACAAGCGATGAACTGTTTCATCTGCGTCCCAAACTGGAACTCCGCGATCAGAAAACATTTTAGCTGTAGTTGTTTTCCCCATTCCAATCGAACCAGTAAGGCCCAAAATAGTTGGTTTTTTAATATTCATTTTGTTAAAAACATTTTTCGAGTTGCTGTATCTACGCTTGGTTTTTTTCCAAACCACCCCTCAAATCCAGGTATTGCCTGATGAAGCAACATTCCAAGACCGTCTACACATTTACACCCTCGCTTTTCTGCCTCCTTTAAAAGCTGGGTCTTAATGGGATTGTAAACTAGGTCTACGACAATTGTATTCTGATCTATGTTTTCTAATGATAAATCTAATAACTTTTGGCCCACCATGCCTAAAGAAGTGGTGTTTATTAATAGGTCTATATCACTTAAAATTTCTTTTTTATAATTCCATTCAATTACCACAATTTTTGGACCAAAAAAATTTCTCAGCTCTTGCGCTCTCTCAAATGTTCTATTTGTTACATAAATTAAAGTAACACCTTCTTCTAATAAGGACGAGATCACGGATCTAGATGCGCCCCCCGCCCCAAGAACTAGGGGTGTACATTTTTTTGAACTCCAGTTTTGTTGATGCTCTTTCAAATTAGCAAGGAACCCAAAACCATCTGTATTGTCTGCTTTAAAGCCACCACTCGGTAAAAATGTTAAAGTATTGGCTGCACCAATAGTCTTTGCCCTAGGGGTCACTATTTCAGCAAACTTCAATACTAGCTCTTTATGAGGAATTGTTACATTTAAACCTGAGAATCCTATTTTTGGTAAAGTTTTTAAAACCTGTTCTACATCTTGCTTAACAACACTTAACGGAACGTACTGTCCCTCAATGCTTAGTTTGTCTAACCAATATCTGAACAGTAAAGGGCTTTTTGAGTGTGAAATAGGATTCCCCATAACCCCTGCTATTAAATTGTTTTTAACCATTAATTCAATTCACCATTTAAATATAAAAAACTTATTATTTCTATTAGAGGCATACCTAAAATAGAAAAATAATTTCCTTCGATACGTTTAAACAATCGCACACCTTCTCCTTCTATCATATAACAGCCAGGAGAATTTACAATTTGATTATAATGTCGTTCAACATAATCGCTGATATATTTTTTTTCATTAAAATGCATTTCTAATGTTGCTTTAGTCGTTAATTTCCAAACCACTTTACATCGTAAGTATATTACAGCCGATGTTAGAAGTGTGTGTTTTTTGCCATTTAATAAAAGTAGTCTTTCTAGTACCTCTTTCTTGGTTTTTTGTTTAGATAAAATCTCGTTTTTAAAAATTAGAGTTTGATCACACCCTATGACAATAGATTCTCTATTATCAAAGCTAACCTTTCTTGCCTTATTGTCAGCTAAAATCTCCGATATTTTATAAATAGATATATCTTTTGTCTTACACTCCTGCCGTACGATAGCCTCATCTATATTTGAAGTAATGGTTTGAAAATCAATATTTGCGTTTAAGAGTAATTGTCTTCTAATAGATGATTGACTTGCTAAGATAATCCCGTGTTTCATGTGTATCAACTATGTATTTTTTTGTTTAGTAATCGTAAAAATTAATCACTATTGTTTTTTTTGACATTAATATTTTATTATTAAAATCTTATTAGATGTTGATAAAATATATGTTTTAAGATTCTAGATTTATTCTTTATATGAAATTAACCTTTTATAATTAATATTAACATACTACTATTGTTTATTTATTGTTAATTTATTGTTTTATATATCTTAATTAACTTATTAACACTCTGTGTATAAAAATCCTTTTTTTAATAAAAACGGCTTATTTTTGTTAATAACTTTATAATATAGTTAATCCACACAATTAACAGTTACTACTACTAAAACTACTTATATATTTATTTTATTAAAGTATTAGAAAAGTCTCTTATCTTTGACCAATCAGTAAACTCATATATCTTAGATGTGTCAGTTGGTCCTTTAGTTACCCACATTATAATTAATATCATAATCTTATCTATAAACTTGTACTTCGAGTATATAATTCTTCCAGCGAAAACTTCTAAATAATTAGGTCTCCAAGAAGTTAATGACAAAAACTTTTTTATATATGGGTTAGTATTAATATTATTTTTTTCTATTTTTCTTGCCACAACATTAACAGAGAAAAAAGCAGTGGTTTTAGTGTTTAGTATAGCTTTATATTTTTCAATGAAATCATAAACCTCCGGCTTATGTTTCCCATATCTAATACTAGCACCAATTATAATTAAATCATATTTTTGTAATGATTCATTATGTATATTATTAATTGATATTAGTTTTGTATTATATTTTATTTTAATAATAGATAAGATATAATTACAAATATTTTTAGTGTGACCATCTGTCGAAGAATATATAATTAAGCTTTTATTCATAATTAAAAAGATAAATATAATTTATATTATAATTAATCTACAATTTATTTGTTATTTATTAATTTTAAAGATTTGACTTTTATTAAGACTCTCAATTATAAACTGTTTTGCTATGCCGTCCGGCTATAAAAGTAATATCAAAAATATAAATTTAACCAAATAATAGGGTAAAGTTATGCAAAACTCCTTGTCATTGGCTGAACTTAAAGAAAAAAGTCCTGCTGACTTATTATCAATCGCTGAAGAGCTCGATATTGAAAATGCTTCATCTATGCGTAAAGGCGACATGATGTTTTCAATTTTAAAAGAGAAAGCCGAAGAAGGTATAGAAATATCAGGGGATGGTGTTTTAGAGGTTATGCAAGATGGTTTTGGATATCTAAGATCCCCAGAATCAAATTATTTGCCGGGACCAGAGGATATTTATGTGAGCCCAGAACAGTTGAGAAACTTTAGTTTAAGAACCGGTGACACCGTAGAGGGTGTTATTAACGCTCCTCAAGAAAACGAGCGATATTTTTCTTTAATTAAGTGTACAAAAATTAATTTTGTGGACCCCATTAAAGCTAAACATAAGGTTCATTTTGATAATTTAACACCGTTATATCCTGATGAACGACTAACTATGGAAATAAATGACCCCACTATAAAAGATAAGTCAGCTCGAGTGATTGATTTAGTGGCACCTATAGGAAAAGGGCAAAGATCATTAATAGTAGCACCACCAAGGACAGGAAAAACGGTTATATTACAAAATATCGCTCACTCAATTGCTGCCAATCATCCGGAATGTTATTTAATCGTCTTGCTGATTGACGAAAGACCAGAAGAAGTAACGGATATGCAAAGATCCGTAAAAGGAGAGGTTGTATCATCAACATTTGATGAGCCTGCAACAAGGCATGTAGCTGTTTCAGAAATGGTGATAGAAAAAGCAAAAAGATTAGTCGAACATAAAAGGGATGTTGTTATCTTATTAGATTCTATTACTCGTTTAGGTAGGGCTTTTAACACGGTAGTGCCATCTTCTGGTAAAGTTCTTACAGGTGGGGTTGATGCTAATGCTTTACAGCGGCCAAAAAGGTTTTTTGGTGCTGCAAGGAATATAGAAGAGGGAGGCTCATTAACAATTATAGCCACCGCTCTAATCGAAACAGGAAGCCGAATGGATGAAGTGATTTTTGAAGAGTTTAAGGGGACAGGAAATTCAGAAGTGGTGCTTGATAGGAAAGTAGCGGATAAGAGAGTATTCCCATCAATGGATATCTTAAAATCTGGAACTAGGAAGGAAGATTTACTTGTAGAACAAGCAGACCTTCAGAAAATGTTTGTGCTTCGAAGGATTCTAAACCCTATGGGAACTACGGATGCAATAGAATTCTTGATCGGCAAATTAAAACAAACAAAAAGTAATTCAGAATTTTTTGATTCTATGAACTCCTAATTTATCAACTTATAAGATGTAAGGGTAATGGATACGATTTTTGCACTCGCCACTTCAGAAGGAAAGTCGGGTGTCGCTATTATAAGAGTTTCAGGTAAAAATGCTTTTCAAGTATTTGAAAAGTTTAGCTGCTCACCTGTAAAACCAAACGGAATGGGATTACGTAAACTTTTAGTGAACAATAAACTTTTAGACGAAGCATTGATTTTATGTTTCGGCGAAGGCCATAGTTTTACAGGTGAGAAGGTTGTTGAGATTCATCACCACGGTAGCTTGGCAATTATACAAATGTGCTTGAGTGTATTGGGGAGTATCCGCAATTTTAGAATGGCAAATCCTGGAGAGTTTACAAAACGAGCTTTTGAAAATGGGCAGTTAGATCTTTCACAAGTAGAAGGCTTAAGCGCATTAATTGACGCGGAGACAACTGTTCAGTTGGACCAAGCACAAAGAGTATTTAGAGGAGCGCTTGGAAAAATTGTAGGCGACTGGAGAAAAGATTTAATTTCGTCTAAAGCCCTTATAGAGTCGGCTATAGATTTTTCGGACGAAGATATACCACAAGATCTATTAAATCCCATTAAGACAAAAATATCAGTTATAAAATCAGATTTAAGAAAAGAAATTGACGGAACTATTATATCAGAACGAATATCTTCAGGTTTTGAGGTTGCCATTATAGGAGCTCCGAATGTAGGAAAATCAACTCTTTTTAACACGTTGCTCAAACGGAAGGCTGCGATAACATCAAAAATAGCAGGTACTACTCGAGATGTTATTGAGGGGCGGTTGGATTTAGGCGGAATTCCATTAACAATCTTAGATACAGCTGGAATACGTAATGCTAAAGGCAGTTTAGAAAGAATGGGTGTAGAGCTTGCTTTAGAAAGAGCAAAAAGTGCTGACTTAAGGATTTTTGTAAGTGATAATAGTACATTTGATAGTTTTGGCTTAAAGGTCCTAGAAGGTGATTTAAGGATTAGTAATAAATCAGATTTAAAAAAGAACAAAGATGTTGATATTTCAATTTCAGCAAAATTCGGCGATGGTATTGATGAGTTGTTGGAAATAATGGTTAAAATATTCAAAGAAAAAGTAGGTAAAGCATCGATAGCAATTAATGAAAGGCATAGAAGTTCAATGGTTAGGGCATTGAAGGCATTAGACGCGGCTGAAAGAGAATTAGAATCTGGTATGAAAAACATAGAGTTATGTGCAGAAGAAATTAATGTTGCTATAAGGGCCATGGATTCGTTAGTAGGCTCTATAGATGTCGAAGAGGTTTTGGGTGAAATTTATAGTAAATTTTGTATCGGAAAATAAATGAACTTTATAAGTGAAAAGCTTTTTGATGTGATTGTGATTGGTGGTGGTCACGCTGGGGTTGAGGCTGCTAGTGCCGCTGCCCGTGTAGGGTCAGAGACATTATTAATTACTCATAATATTAGTAGGATAGGAGAGATGTCCTGCAACCCAGCTATTGGTGGTTTAGGAAAGGGACACTTAGTAAGGGAGGTTGATGCTTTAGGGGGTTTAATTGGAAGAGTTGCTGATTTCGCTGGAATACAGTTTCGTCTTTTAAACCGCGGTAAAGGCCCAGCGGTACATGGACCGCGCGCTCAAGCAGATAGAGAATTGTATCGAAAAGGTATGCAAAGCGAGATTAAAAAGATAAAAAACCTGTCTATTATAGAAGCAGAAGTTATTGATTTAAAAGTAAAAAAAGAGACGGTATTAGGTGTATTTTTAAGTGATGATACTCTCATAAAATCAAGAGCTGTAGTTTTAACAACTGGAACGTTTTTAAGAGGCGTTATTCACATAGGTGATAAGGCTGTACCAGGTGGTAGAATGGGTGATGATGCTAGTACAATGCTAGCTAAAAGAATGGAAGAGTTCAATTTTCCGTTAGGGAGGTTAAAAACAGGTACGCCCCCCAGGTTAGATGGTGGAACAATAAATTGGGAAGTGTTAGAGGAGCAACAAGGAGATGATGAGCCTAGTTTCTTTTCCTTTATGACTAAAGGTTTGCATGCGAAACAGGTATCTTGCGGGATAACCCATACAAATAATGACACCCACAAAATCATTGAAGAAAATATAAATAAATCAGCAATGTATGGGGGTAGTATTACAGGAATAGGCCCCAGATACTGCCCCTCGATAGAAGATAAGGTCGTTCGTTTTTCAGACAAAGAATCGCATCAGGTTTTTCTGGAACCAGAGGGCCTAAACTGTAGTACGGTTTATCCAAACGGCATTTCAACAAGTTTACCTGAAACAGTACAAAATGCATATGTCCGCACTATAAAAGGACTTGAAAATGTGCGGATTTTACAACCTGGATACGCTATTGAATACGATTATGTTGATCCAAGGGCTCTAAATCTCAACTTAGAAACGCGTAATATTTCTGGATTGTTTTTAGCCGGTCAAATCAACGGTACTACCGGGTATGAGGAAGCAGCCGCGCAAGGCTTGGTTGCTGGTATAAACGCTGGACGACGGGCGTTAATGAAGGAACGGGTGAATTTTGGTCGATCAGATAGTTATATAGGAGTTATGTTGGACGATCTTGTTACCAATGGGGTGACTGAGCCGTATAGAATGTTTACTTCTCGCGCGGAGCACAGGTTAGCACTACGGGCAGATAATGCCGATCAAAGGCTGACGCCCCTTGGCTTAAGTATAGGTATTATTGGAAATACTAGAAAGAATATTTTTTACCATAAAAAACAACAGCTTGAAACGTGTTCCAGCAAACTTTTGGAGCTAAGTTTAACACCAAATCAAGCAGAGCAGCACGGGTTAAAACTTAAAAAAGATGGCGTTAGGCGTACAGCATTTGATTTGTTAGCAAACCCCTCGGTAAATATTAAAGATTTGATTGTTATTTGGCCTATGCTGAACGCGTTTGATATTGAAACCTTTGACCAACTTGAGAAGGATGCGCTTTACTCGAATTACATTAGTCGTCAAACGTATGATATAAACGCGCTCCGCAGAGATGAGGCTACACGGATTCCGCCGGATTTTAATTATGATCATATTTCAAGCTTATCTGAAGAGTTAAAGGAAAAGTTAAGAACATCTAAACCTGAGACAATTGCCCAGGCGACCAGAATTAGCGGTATGACCCCAGTTGGGCTGGCTCTAATAATGGCGTATTTGGATAAAGAGAAGCAAAAAAGAAGGGCTCACGCTTGAAGGGGCTGCCGGCGCTCGATGTTTCACGTGAAACAGAAGAGGCCTTACTCCATTTTAAAAATTTGGTCATCGAGTGGAATCCAACCATTAACCTCGTCTCAAAAAACAGTATCTCGGAGTTATGGAATAGGCATATAATTGACTCTGCACAAATTTTTATGGCCTTCTTGCCAAAAGATGGGTTGTGGTTAGACTTCGGAACCGGGGGTGGTTTTCCTGGGCTTGTTCTGGCTGTTTTGGGAAGGTGTTTATCCCCAGAGTTGCGGTTTTCACTTGTAGAGAGCGATAGAAGAAAGTGTAGTTTTTTAAAAAGGGTGTCCAGAGACTTGTCTTTATCGGTGGATATAAGCAATTCAAGAGTGGAAAGCCTTGGTTTGGGAAGGGTTGATTACGTGAGTGCTAGAGCCGTTAGTGAGTTAAATGATTTATTGTTTCTGACAGAGAATATTGTTTCACGTGAAACAATGTGTTTGTTTTTGAAGGGTGGAGGTTACAAAAAAGAGGTTGCTAACGCTAAAAAAAACTGGAATTTTAAATTAAGTACTGTGAAAAGTGTGACATCAGAGGATGGAAAGCTCCTAATTTTAAGTGAATTGGAGAGGGTTGTTGGGAAAAGAAACTGTTAAACCGCCAAAAGTTGTAACGGTTGTAAACCAAAAAGGAGGTGTTGGTAAAACAACAACCGCAATTAACTTAGCCTCTAGCCTGGTTAGCTTAGGGAAAAAGGTTGTGTTGGTGGATTTTGATCCACAAGGAAATGCCTCAACCGGGTTGGGAGTTGATTTAGAAGATCGGAATTTGACATCTTACGATATTTTAGTGGACAAACGTCCGCTAAAAGATGTTTTGATGGCTTGTCGGCAGCATGGTTTGTGGGTTGTGCCTGCGAATGCCGACCTGAGTTCCGCGGATCTCACGTTGGCTGGTGGTAAGGAAAAGGTTACGGCGTTTAGCTCTTCATTAGCGGCGTTTTTATCGGATTCAATACAAATAGATTATATTTTTGTAGATTGTCCACCGTCTCTTAACTTATTGACCATAAACGCTTTAGTTGCTTCAGATTCGGCACTTGTTCCTCTTCAGCCAGAGTTTTTTGCATTAGAAGGGCTTTCTCAATTATTACTAACAATCCGAGATATTAGGAAAATCGCGAATGAAAGTTTGCGATTAGAGGGTGTGGTGTTAACAATGTATGACCGTCGCAACAATCTAACTGGGCAGGTTGAAGAAGATGCCCGTAAAAATCTCGGTAAATTGGTCTTTGAAACAGTAATACCAAGGAATGTAAAATTGAGCGAAGCGCCGTCTTATGGTGAGCCTATCTTGAGCTACTCACCTAGCAGCTCTGGAAATAAGGCTTATATGAGGTTAGCTGAAGAATTCTTAAAAAGACAGGAGGGCTAAATGACCGATAAAAACACTAAGCGAAAAGCATTGGGGCGGGGCTTGTCGGCATTAATGGCCGACATAGAACCCTCTAATACCTCTGAAATGTCTGAGATGACCAAGGGTGTGATGTCTGTTCCCATTGATAGTATTGAGCCCAACCCAGACCAACCCCGAAAGAAGTTTTTTAAAGATGATCTTGATGATCTGGCCCGATCTATTGCTGAAAAAGGAATAATTCAGCCACTAATTGTTAGAAATACAGATGATAAAAATGATAACTATCAGATAGTTGCTGGTGAGAGGCGGTGGAGAGCAGCCCAAATTGCTAGGATACACAGTGTTCCGGTAATCGTACGAGAGTTTAATGATTTAGAAGTCTTAGAGGTAGCAATTATAGAAAATATTCAGCGCTCTGACTTAAATCCTATAGATGAAGCGAGGGGCTATCAGCAATTGATGTCCCG
>MDSV01055348.1_pt1 | contig 13587 bp, 14 predicted proteins | sample 810851 | NCBI WGS metagenome assembly MDSV01 (sample SAMN05326640, study PRJNA326480) | marine metagenome | isolation source: seawater | place: Atlantic Ocean: North East | collected 2012 | reverse complement strand
CATTTACATTTTCTACTGTACACGCTCTACCTGAACCGTCTGTATAATTTGAGCCACCATTTGTTACGTCAACACCTGTTACAACACCAAACGGCGTGTTCTTGACCGATATACCCTGTGCAGCGCAAGCGTGTTGTGTAGACCACGGTAGTCGTGCCAAAGGCGACGGGTCCCACGTAGGCTTGGTATTCACCGCACCCTGACCCGGACCACCAAGAGATACGGTGACAACCGGAGCGTTTGGCTCAATCTCTTTGACAATTGTAGAATCAGGCGACCCTTCACCAATAATATTCACATTCTGCGATACCATGCTGTCGGCCATGCTACGTGTTTGTACTGTAGTAACAAGACCACTTTCACCTTCACTTTCAGTTACAGAATGAATGCGATGTTGACCCATCATGTAAAAACATGATACAACGTTTGGCTCCTTGTGATGTTCTACCTTTGAACGTAAATGTTGTAATTGATTGGTGCGTTTTCGATTTGTGGGTTGAATACAAATACCTACATCATCACCTTCAAACTTCAAATCAATAATGTCAAACATTTCAAATACATTTGAATTACCATGTGTTGAGCCAATGTCAAATACACCTGTACCCGATGATGTGGCACTTACAGCCCTTCTCAATGTTCCATCACCAGCATCGGTTAAATTTTTGGTTTTAGAATTAAATGGTGTTCCGACAACCAATTTGTTGAACACAGAGTTATGTGGTACATCAGTATGGGATGCTGCAATAATTTGTGGTGTAGTATTTGGTTTTGCCGTAGCATCGTTGGGTGGTGTGTAATTGTTCGGACATGTAGATTCATCCAATTCTGTATCTGCTTCTAATCCACCCGTGTTGTCTCCAACAAATAAATTGGCTTCTTCAAACATATCAAATGTTGAATTTGAAGGTGTTGTTACATCAATATATCCACCTGCTGAAAACAACGTTGTATCTTTGGTTGAGTCTGCAAGGTCAGATTCTATTACATCCAAAACAGTTGTAGTGCCTGTAATTACAAAATTACCCGCTGGAACTGTTTTTTCAACCATCAACATAGGGAATGTTTTACCCATTGATGCACCTGTTAAATCAATTGCATTGTAATGTATTTCTACATACGGTGCAAGGTCGTGTGATGATTGAAGTGTAGGTACTTTGAGCAAAGCAACGCGACTGGTGGATTCAGGTCGTAAGTGGTATGAGCGTGTGTTTGTATCAATTGTTTCAAATTCAGGTATTGGGCCTTTGAGTAAAAATGGTTTGTAATTGAATTTACTATGCCCTATTGCAATCATTTCTCGTTTACTGTCAGGTAAACCATTATTGACACTTGTATCTACTTTACATGAATTAACAAATGTTTGAATTTCCATTTCACCTTGTTCTGTATATACATCTATACGTGAGTTAATTGGAAGAGCAGTTTTCAATCCCTTGTGTTGTGAATCATACACCAATGTGCTAATGTCAGATGATACTCCTATTGTTTGGTCGTGATTTTCTGATGTCGTTTGTGGTAATTGACGTAAAAATTCGTGTCCATCTACATGACTAAATGTATGTCTTCCACTATGTCCTACTTGATACAATTCATCTAATGTTGTAGGCCAACTTACCGCAAATGGATTGTTAGGCGAATTTGATGTTGTCGCCATTTTTGTTGAATACACCATACCATGTTGAGAAAATGGACCTTCATCAATTATCATTTGGCCTGTTGTATCAATAACTTGTGATGCTATATGTGATGGTTGATACGGTTTGCCTGTACCATTATCAACCAATAAATCAGCACCAAGTACAACAAAATAATCGTCAGTATTTGCTGTACGGTCATGCAATACACCGCGTAATCCAATTGAGCCAAACGCCGATGTTGCCATGTTGTTAAAATCTACGTGAATACTACTGACAGTCAGTACACCTGTTGCTGCGTTTATACTGTGCAAACGAACCCTCTCGGGTGGTTTTTGATTTGGTTTTTGTGTATCTCGATTAATTGCACCGGGGTTAATGAGAAGATTGTATGGTACGTGCGGCACTGACATGGTAGATGCAGAACCCGGACTCGATACGTAATTGACAACTTCGTACTTACCCATGCTGTAAGGTGATGCTGTAAAGTCAACAGTCGAAGAAGTAAATGTTGTATGTGCTTTACCTGTAAGACTTAGAATCATACTTTCTGCTTCAGTTGTAGAAATTTTGATGGTCGTTGTGGTCCCATCTGTTGCCGCTGAATACACCGATGAAGTGTCACTACCCAATCCAATAATTGTGTATTCCGTAGTATCTATCTGTAACGGCTCTTCAAAACGATACAATACTCTTGAATTATCATTTACAAGAGGTGCAGTATCAGAGGAAAGAGCATCGCCGTAAGCGTTTGTAAAATGCAATGACTCAATTACTCCTCTAAATTCCCCACCTTGCCCACCCACATACAAGTGATTATTTGTTCTTGAAATTCTCGCATCCGGTGGTAATACAGCGCTTGCCATCAGTTGCCCGTTAATTACAAGTTGAACTTTATCTGACGTTATACCGGCTACTACATGCATCAAGGGGCGATGATTGATGTTTAAATTTGTAGCATCATTGGATGAGCCGATAAATCGGTTGTAAGAATCATGTAAACCCCCATCAAATGTAGGATATACCGTGCCACTGTATCTTGTAGAAGCGTCATCAGCCGTGGTTAATCTAATTCTTTCACGACCATTTTTACCTTCTACAATAACAGAAAATGTTGCCGGACCTGCTGTATCAACATTACCGATACTTAATTCAAACTGACCTTCACAACTTGCTACAATACCACCGCAATCGGGTATAACCCATGCTTCAATAGCAAATTCATTATCTGTTTTTTGTGTCAATAAAGTTGTATCTTTTGTTCCGTGAGGTGATTCTCCAAGAATTGAAATTGGGCTTTTTGGACCCTCGGGAAGTTCTTGACCTACGTTGTTAAACCGTCCTTGAGGAACAATAATACTGTCAGTTACACCATCAAAAAAATACGCATGACTTGTACGACGTATTGCTGTCATGGTATCACCAAATCAAATCAATGGGTGCAAAGACAATTGTAAAGGAAAAAATTGGCTCTCCACCTAATTGCGTAAATGTGGCTTTTTGCACAGTGCCTTTGATACCTGTATTCCATCTATTAGTAATATCAAATTCAGTGCTTGCAGGTAGAGAATTTTCTGTTGATTTTTCCCATGTGGATGTTGATGAACCAGTTGGCATAAAGAAATTTCTTGCACTGTATTCTAATCCCGTAGCCCCTCCGCCCCAATATTTTGAATTGTACGGTATTTGAATAGCAATAATGTAATCACCAAAACGTTTACTTGTATTTGTGGAAATTTTTCTTTGATTATTTGAGTTATTCAAAATACCAAATAAGTTCATTACTTTGTCACCAGCAGAGAGCATTTTTGTTGTGTCACTTGAAAGACTACCCTTACCTCCTCTAAACACTTTTACATATGGATTTTTAGCAGTGTTTGTATAACCGGGTATGAATGCAGGTGTATCGGTGTTTCCATCGTCACCAACTGTTAATTGAGTAATTTTGACTTGTGTATTGGCCTCACCCGTAAGTGCTGATGTTTGAAGTTCAGCAAAAAATTTACTGTTAAGATGGTTGTTTATGACATCACAAAAATTGTCTGCTACTTGTACAGCAGTTGCATATGCATTTGTGTCAGTTCTGTAAATACCAATGTAATATTGCTCATGTGAAGGAAGTGATGAGCCTGTGTCTTGGTCCCTTATGTTGTCAAGAGCAGTTGAATGACTTACAAAATTTATGATGTAATAATTACCATCAGTATCATTAAGTCGAATACCCGCTATAGCATTTTCAACAGTTGTAGTTGTCGCATACAAACCACTTGAATATTCTACTTGTTCACCACCACCCGTCAACCAAGATTCCGCAGCAGTGGTACTATCTGTAGCCGATTTATAAGAAAGAGAAAAATCAACTATTGCATGAGCAGCCGCAGCACTTGCATTTGTATTTACAAATGTATCATCTGTGATAACTCCATTGATGATAATTGTAGCATTGTTCATGTTGAAATCAAATCCCCCACGCGTACTACCCGCAAGAGGTATTGCTATACCACCCGTTTTTCTTTCTACATCAAGTGCTACGTCAGTCGCCATGAGTTCGGTAATGTCGCCGTTTTGGTGTACCAAACGAATGGGAATATTTGACATTAGTATCTACCCCTCATCGTTGTTGTACCCAATGAACGGGCAACTTCTTGTTGTACCATATTACCAATGTCACGTGCGAATTGTCGCTTGTCACTTCTGTCGGTAAGACCGGATAAGTTGAATGTCATATTGAAACTGTGGCCTCCGCCACCACTCATTTCAACAGGAATAGAACGACCGTTGGGCAAAGGTACGATGGCTTCTGTACCGTGTAACATAGCCGGATAACCACCCGATGGGCCGGATGCGATGCCACCTTGTGAGAAGCCTAAGAAACCACCAACAGCACCAACAGCACCGCTTATACCACCACCTATAGTACCGGCTATACCACTCACCGCATCAATAATAGGTTGAATTATGTCCATAACAGATGAGGCAAAACCCAATGCTGCGCCTACGAGCCAATCAAATGCCACACCCATAGGACCCGTAACGTAGGTGTCCCAAGCATTACCAATGCCTTCCCAAATACCACCCATGAATTTTTTTATTCCTGAACCCTTGCCTTCAAGCCAATTCCAAAATTTACCAAGTGGTGTTGTCACGAATGTATTCCACAAGCCACCTATGGTTGACGTAGTAATTTCCCAAACCTTACCCATGCCTTCAAAAGCAACAGTAAAGCCACTAAGCATCATTTTAGGAATATCCAAAATAAAATCTATCAAATTGCCCCAAGGGTCTAACATGAATGTTTTGTACGCTTCATGTATTTTGTTAAATGTTTCATCAAACCATCCACTAATAGAAGATATTGACTCGCTCATAAAATCAAAGAATGGTTGTAAAGGCTCTACGACACTCGTATTCCATTTTTCTTTCACCATATCCCATGCTGTACCAAATGCATCTTCAACTTTTTTTGCAGTATCTTTTATATTTTGAATGAAATTTGAAATTGTTTTGCTAATCTTTGTGAAACCTGTACTAATGCTGTTCATCAGTCCAGTTGTGGTCGCTAATGTACCAATTAACGTCGCTAAACCTACCATCAAAAGTCCTCCTTATCCAAAAATCCGTAATCCAATCTTACTGTTTCGTTACCGTTGCTCTTTGCTTTTTGTTTTGCTACTTCTTGTTGCTTAACTTGCTCTTCTTCTACAACCAATGCCCAAGCGAGTGATTGCTTGAAGATAGCAGGTGGCATTGAATAGACTTCCAACAGTGATACCCCATAGTGCTTTGCCACCCTATACGCTAATCCCTGTAGTTGATACTCAATATCTTCCGGCGTTTCAATTTTCCTTTTTTCAATATACCGTTCTACCTTCAACTGCTCGGATTGGTAAACCCCCCTTGCATGGCCTCTGCTACTTCGTTAGGTTGCGGCATAATTTTGGCAATTTGGTCACCAACGTACCCCTTCAATGACATGATTTCTTCTTTTGTCAAATCAGGGTCAGTGCGCGAAATCCAATTGGAAAAAGCATATTCCCAATATCCGCTAAGGTTGAATGTAAGTTCGCCATCTACAATGTTAAACATTGTTTGGGCTGCATTTTGTATATCCAAGAAAGAGATGTCACGAATCCATACGTGCATGACAGAAGCCTCGTCATCGGGGTCAACCCGTATAACATGCTTCGTTGATGTGTCATTCTTCAGTATCAGGCTCTTGTTCTGTATCACCGTGTGGTTGTTCATTTGTTATCTCTCCATTGGTAGCAGCCGCGTCAGCGGGGGCCTCCGATTCGGTGTCAGCAGCCGCTTCTTCAGCGGGGGCTTCTACCTCATCTGTATCGGAAGGAATGTCATCTTGTTTCAAGCGGAGAGCAATTTCAGCCTTGGTCCCATAGATTGGGAGGCCACGCTCTTTTGCCGCTTCTTTGAGTTCAGCAAGTGTCCAAGAATCGTACTGCTGTACAGATTCGGGAAATGGGTTTTCTTCAGGTGCTGCCACTTCGGGGTCGAATTGCGGTGTGGGTTCAGGTGTGGGTTCAGGTGTGGGTACATCAATACCAAGACGACGACGTTTTTGTAGCGACAATATCTCACCTCAATATTTTGGTACTGCGTCACGTGCCAACACTTTGATTGCCTTTGGCATAATTTTCAATGTGGATTTCACCGCACTCTTGTCTTCAGGAATTTGAAGTGGTGCTTCAATGATGTAATAATCGTCAATTAGAATAATCATTTTTTCACTTGCGCCCGAAAGGGTGCTACCTGTCAAATTCTTTTCAAACGAAATGCGAATTTGATTCGTAGTAGAATTACCTTCACCATTTACGCTGAATTCGGTGGCTGTACGCATTTTGTGATAGAACAATGGGTCATCGACAATAATTTCCATTTCCATTTCGTACGATGTTTGACCTTCAACCATAACGGTAGGATTGCGTGCGCCAGCAAATGGCACTTGGTCTGTACTTGCCGATGATGATTGGTAATGTCCGTTAATGGTGTGGAACGATTGTACACCTGTAGCACCCGTCAAACTAAAATTTACAATTTGTGCAACTTGTTGACCTGCTAATGTGACACTACCATTGTAAAACATAAACGGCTTCTGCGTACCCTTTGCAATACCTGATTCAATGCGTTTTTGTTCTGTATTTGCTGTGTCATCAAACATACGATGAGAAGCAAAACGTGTAATTGGAGAGGCTTCTAATCGCCCTGTATCGGTGTAGCACAATGCAGCATCAAAATTGACAGCCAACCTTAGAGCCGCGTCATTGTCAGTCGAGAGAGTAAAATCTTTGACTTTGCATCCACGGAACACACGTGTCAATTCTTTTGAATCGCTTGCACCACCATCAACAGAAGACTCGTCTGTGTCCATATCTCTTCGACGTTGTGACACTTCAAGAGAAAATGATGGCACGGTGCTACGTGAATACAATAGATGTGTAACAGGATTAGTGATTGTCCCTGTGCTTGATACTGTTACAGGAAGTGAAAGTGCTGTACCGGGGTCACGAAGTTCTACATCTGTATTTACAGCATGTGGATAAGCCAAAGGCTCATCTAAATACACTCTAAAATCACTCGCGTGTTCAGAAATACCAATAACTCTTCGTACTTCATGTGGTTTAGCATTGTCAAACTCAAAATCAGTGAGTGTGCCATCCCATGTACCACCGTCAGGTTCATGGTCACTTACAATAGGCACAATAGGTGCTTCATCACGAATTTCTAAATAGTCTCCAATTGCAATAGCCACACCGCTAATTGTAGTTTCATCTAAATCAAGATATGATTGACCTGCTTCAGATGCTGCTGCAAGTTGTGTACCAAGTGAACCGCTTGATGATGAATTAATCAACTCATGCCCGAGACAGTATTTGAGCCAACGAGCAGTATGCATTGCAACCTCAAAAGACCCTCCTTCGTTGGTGAATTTACCCGGTACTTGAACCGATACATCTCGACCCAATCCTACAACATGAAAACGCTTCAAATCTAAAACGGTTTCAGGTAGTGTAATGGCCGATGCAATGCCTAAAAATTGGTCAGTTTTTACAGACTCATTGTTTGCACCAGCGGACATGCCTACATCCATAGGTGGTGTCTTGTAAGGCAAAATTTCCATTACATTGCCCGGTCCTACTGTCGCAATATCAGGTGTAAGCATTTCAGGTGAAATTTTCATGGTTGTTTCGCCATTTTCTACAATGGTAAAAACACGCCCACTGTTACCTGCTCTTGACAAATCACCTACGACAATATCATCAGCACCGGTCCCACCAGCCGCAGTAAAAATCAATTGTGAACCAACCAACATGTTTTTTGGAAATCTTAACTTATGTGAACCTGATTCAAACAATGTAGTATTTACCTCGGCTTTGAAAGTAAGTAAAGTAAAACCGTTACCGGCTGTTGTGGCGATTGATAAACCCGCATCTGAATTTGCATCTATACCTATTCTAATTGGCAAACCAACTTCCGGTGCAAATGATACTTCAGCGAGGTCACCCTTGTAGACTGTTGATGGCATTTTTCTTCACCTATGGTATTAATTCTGCGAGTATTACTACTTCAATTTGGAACGTCATTCTAAAAATGTGTTTTGAACGGTCTGACAAGTCTGTGCGCGTTTTGAGAACGAGTCTGTCAAAGTTTGTTCCATCCCCCTTTCTTTTCAAATGAATCGCACGGCGCAACTCGTTCTCAAGTGCTTGGAGGTGCTTCCTCCCCTTAACCGTTCTCATATCTACCGTGATATTTAGCCGAGTTGTAACAAAATCATACAACAAATCAGGCGCTTCTTCGTTGTGTGCCGTTTCGTAAATGAGAATATAATCGCTCTGTTGGAGGTTCAAACGCTTACCACGTTCAGGGCTTAGGTCTGCAATATCAATGATAATAGGTTTGTAGTTACTTGTGTTACCACGATTCCAATTCTCGGAAAGGACGTTAATGAGAACGTCTGTGCCTTCTAACCACGTTGCTACCATAATCACTTACGCCCCGTAGATACAAGTTCATTTTTCTTTACATCTTTCCAATCAATTGGAATGATTTTCCCGCCTTTGTATTGCATTTTGTTATCTGTAAATGTTTCATGCGGGACACTCAACATTGCTTTTTCGACATTTTCTTGAAATTGCTCGGTCTTTTCTTTTGAAACAACTGCTCCTGAATTTATGTCCGTCAGATTATCCATAGCATCTTTTTGCAAACCAAGGGCTTGTGCTTCAATATCACTCAAACGTTTATTCAATTGTTTGTTCCCTTCTGTCATAATTTGACGAAGTTCTTCTTGGACTTTTTCATTATCAGCAAATTCATTTTGAATACATTCATACGCAAACTTAGCATCATCATCAAGAATCATTCAAACGTCACCACCTCAATGTAGCGCGGAAGATTTCGCTCTACGTCAGCCTTGAACAATTGAATCTTAGATGTTAAGTCAACGTTTTGTGTTCCTTCAGGAATCAACACGCTTCGGTCATCAGCAAGAAGCAAGTCAATCACTACAAGTTTTGTGCAAATATCCTCGATTGCTTTCTCTACGTATCGCTCACCATAAACGTAAGCCACCTTAATTGCGTTCCACTCAAAGAAAGGATAGGAGTTGTTGAAGTAAATGATACCCATTTCATGGTCGCACCACCAATCACGAAGGCGGCCAACGTCACCACTACTACTGCCACCCTGAAGGTCTACCTGAAATGTTGTTTGTGTAATTGAATGTTGTTTATGAAGGGGGTCATCATCAGCCACTGAAACTAACGTTCCTGTTGAAATCGTGATGCTGTTAGTACCTACGGCTGTTATAACACCCACAAGAGTTTCATCTGCTTTGTAAACAGAATCACCTACAGAAAACGAAGTGTCAGCATTTACACCATCTGTTGTCATGGCTGTTGTAGTTCCAGCAGCATAACCGGGTCCGTTATTGATAAGTGTCCCTGCTGTCAATGTGGCTAAGGGTGTTCCGCTTACATTCACACAACCCGTAAACGTATTTTCTGTCTTTCCTGTGTATCTCAAGACTTCTTCTCCAATTTGCAATAAACCGCCATTTACAAAACCTGATGTAGAAGCCGTATTGACTGAATCAACAAGATTTGAAATTGTCAATGTGGTGCTACTTACGGATGTAAAAATATTTGTTAAAGATGCACCTCCACCTTGACTAAACAAAACATTCGTTGTATCTGATGTAGCGATTGTACAGGTTTCCCCACCCTTTACACCACGCATACTTGTGATTTTTGTGACTCCTGTACCGTAGTCTGCGTTAGATGTAGCAAGGAATTCGTTGTGAACACCAACTTGACTACTACTTCCTTCCAAAGTAAATGCAGGGTCAAAAGTCACACTTGCTTTACTGACTCTATCTTCTTTGTTAATCAAGTCCGAAAGATTCTGTGCTACTGTAGCATCGTCAAAATCGGCTCTCCAATTGGTCGTACCTGTCCCTACAGTGAGCGAACCAACACTACCATTACCCGGAGAAAGGTAAATTGAGTCGCCGGAAAGAGCAGAAATATCACCGAATTTTACACGAATTTCAGCGCTACCAATTTCTCTGTAATCGTCACCTTGCCACAACTCAATACGTAGAATCTGTTGTACATTACGGAAAAGAAGTGGCGCTGTACCTACATAATCAGTATAGTATCGGCGTCTGTATGGCTTGTAGGTATCGAAATTGATGTATTCGCCTGTGACAAGATAAGGTCGCCATGCATTGTGTGTAAGATTGTCAATCTTATCTTGCATGATTTTGATAAGATGCTCTACGTGATTCTTGGTCACACCACGTGTGCGACCGTTGGTAAACGATGCTTGATTTTGCACATACGCATTATCGGCTACTTGGTAGTTTGCGTGTGTGATTGAACCGGTAAAATTTAATTTTACGCCAAGAGAATCAGAAGTAATTGAGGTAATCACCCGTTCAATACCCAATGGGTCTGCGTCTGAATAAATAAGAATGGTATCATCGACAGAAAAACCAATGTTTCTGTAATCTGAACCCGTAATAAATACACCTGTCGCGGCACTGTCGCCACTGACAAGAACTGCCTCTTGTGGTCCGATACCAAGTAAATCAGCCACCTTTTGTGCTGTTGTATAGACGATAGAATCAGGGTCTAAAGGACGGGTTTCTGCTTCTCCGGGGCTGAATACTACGGGCAATCATCTCACATCCTGTTCTTTTCATCTCGGTGTCCGAGATTGTATTCCATTGGCTTTCCACACGAACCGCAAGTGGCCGTCCACATGAAGTGGAGAAGGCCACAGTGTTTACATCTTGTGCCTGAACCGATGTTAAGAATATCGCCTACTTCTGATGTACGAGAACGTTGTGATGTAACTACACCCTCAAGAGGGCGGTCTGTGTTCATGACCCTGTTATGGTCAAATTTTACGTCAGATACAACGCCTTGTTTCTGCGAACGGGATATGTCTTCAAAGTCGATTGACCTAACATCGAACCCCATACATATTCCTCACGCTCAACTTGTAGTCACGATAATGTAAATGTTACCGAGAACGGTAAATGGGTCGGCTGTTGTACAGGTATTACTACCAATAGCAGTAGTAATAGCCGTTTGAATAGCCGATACATCATCTACAAATTCCTTTTGGGAAAAAGGACCAAGTACGGTACAAGATTTTGCCACGGAGAATCAACTCCGTAATCAACTTCTACGACCGAGCGCCCACCAGCGACCTGTCATGTTTGATACACATTCGATAACTAAACCTGTACTACCGGTATGGTTTACGAATGCACCGTCAACACCAGCGCCTGTCTGCGCTCCGCCGAAGTCAGCCATTACACCTGACGCCAAAACTTCAACCAAAAGACCGGCTAAATCAATAGAACCGGTGTCAACACTTGCCGCGTTCCATGTACCTGTGTACATCATCATATTTCCAATTGCTGTTGGTCTTTCATCTACTGTACTGCTAAATGCCATTATTCATCATCTCCTTGTGGATGTTCCTCGACAGGTGACTCTTCTACTTGAACTTGCTCATCGTTTTGGCCTTCACTTAGGTAGTTACCAACCAATTCAAGAGCGCGGCCTTTAGTGGTATAACCTGAAGGTACAACACCATTTGTAGATAGCCATGCGAGAATGTCTGCGCGTTTCCAACCTGCGTCGGGTACGCCTTCAATTGTGGGCGCTTGTTCATCACCCTCGATACGCCAATTTTCAGAGGCTAAACGAACACGCCACTTGTTAAGCCATTCATCTGACACCTCATGGGCCACACCACGAATACGCGGTGTAGGACCATCGAGGGTCACACTGTATGACGGACCAAGATAGGTCAGCAAGGGCAAGTTATTTCACCTCAGTTGAGTAGCATTACTGTTGCTGTAAACTGACCAGCGGCTTCACCGTGAGCCACAAGTGCTGGAAGCGCACCGCCGGTCTTTGTAGCCGGTGCAGTTCCTGTGTTGGTGAAAGTCAACTGTAGGTCTTTATCAGTCACGTTGAAAGAGTAACCGAGAATTGCTACAATCTTTGAAGCACCTGCACTGATAGTCAATGTCTGTTCAGCCGCATCAGCCAAAGTAGCCTGAATGGTTACCATTCGCATACTACCTACTGCGTTACCATCTGTGTTTTGTGCGGTAAAACCTGTTAGTGTACCGGGGTATGAACCACCAGCGTTTCCACTCAACCAACCTGTCTCGTCTACAGGTGTTCCTGTTCGCATGTCAAGGTCCAAAAGAACTGATACAGTTCCGCTGGTAAAGTCGCCGTCATCGAATGAAATTTCCAATCCTTTTCTTGTGTATGTTTCTGTTGCCATAATTCATCATCTCCATTTTTATTTTTTTTGTATTCCTCACTTAAGGTCACGGATTGAACCTTGACCTCCGAAGAAAGTAGTCCATAGTTCGCCCATTGAGCGGTACATTCCCTCTTGTCCGAGGCGGTTGATGGCGAACGGGTCACCAGTTTCAATACCACTCTCAAAGTATTGGGTTGGAATTGCTGTACTGAAGTACAGGTAGTCAGTGTCAAGGAAGTACATACGGCTTAGACCGTCCTTTGTAACGTCCTTGCTTGGAATGATTGGAACACCGTTGTATGTTGCAACAATGAAACCAGCCTCAAGACCGGGTACACCCTTTACACCGTTGTAGGTTGGGGTAACACGCTTCTCTTCCATGAATCGCTGTTGCGACTGTAGTAGTTGCTGTAGACGCATTAGTGTGTCATAGCCTGTTAGGATAACCTTGGGGTTACCACCACGTTCCCATACTTGCTGGAACAAAGTGTCCAAGTGGTCAAGGGAAAGAGTTCGGCGGCTACCTGATGCACGGTCTGCACCACAGTTGACTTCAGCGTTTGACCATGAGTTTGCACTTCGGTCGATGCTGTAGATGTCAAGGTCGTTTGCACCACAGTGGTCAGTACCAGCGCTTGCACCGGTTTCCATAGATGTTAGTCCACCGCTTGCACCACCGTCGTTTCCTGTAACACGGTCGAGTGATTCAAAGTCGTTACCGGCTACGGTTTCGGAATCCTCAAGAAGCATCTTGTTGATATGCTCTGCGTGGTGCTTGCCCATCTCTTCTTTGAGGACAGCACGAATGTCGCCAAGTCCGTCATCCTTGTCAGCCAAGAACATTGCAGTTTCGCTCATGTCGAATGTGTGAACAATCGTCTTGGGCTTTGCGGCGATGTGCTGGAAGGCTGGCTTGGTTGTGTCGGGTAGGGTTGCATTTTCAGCAACACCGCCACCAACTGTGAAGGAAGGTCGTGAAGTAATAACTCTCCATCCACTTCGTTCCCACGGGCGCTTTGGTAGAATGCTGAATGCATTGAATTCTTGGTTTAGTTGGGACCAAACCTTGCGACCGTAAATCGCTTGGTATGTTCCACCGGTTGTGGACAACATAGGGCTGTCAGCCTTGAGTAGT
>MDSV01031767.1_pt1 | contig 13588 bp, 11 predicted proteins | sample 810851 | NCBI WGS metagenome assembly MDSV01 (sample SAMN05326640, study PRJNA326480) | marine metagenome | isolation source: seawater | place: Atlantic Ocean: North East | collected 2012 | reverse complement strand
CAAATCATTAGTTAACAATATTAATTTGATGACAGATAAAACTATTCATAAAACAATCATTATTGGTTCGGGTCCTGCCGGACTGACTTCAGCAATCTATGCTGGAAGGGCAAATTTGAAACCCATTGTTTTTGAGGGAAATCAACCTGGTGGACAATTGACAATTACTACAGATGTTGAAAATTTTCCTGGTTTTCCTAATGGAGTTATGGGCCCTGAGATGATGGACTTATTCAGAGATCAAGCCAAGAAATTTGGAGCTGAATGTTTTTTTAAACACGTTACTAAAGTAGATTTTAGTTCAAAACCCTATAAAGTTTATGTTGGAGATGAAGAATTTCTATCAGAAACTGTTATTATTTCTACTGGAGCTTCTGCTCGAATGTTAGGCCTAAAAGAGGAAGAAGAGTTAATGGGTTATGGAATTAGTACTTGCGCAACATGCGATGGATATTTCTTTAAAGATAAAAACATTGTTGTCGTTGGAGGTGGTGATTCAGCTATGGAGGAAGCATCATTCCTCACTAAATTTGCAAAAAAAGTAACTATCATTCACAGAAGTGAAGTATTTAAAGCTTCAAAAATTATGTTAGATAGAGCAAAAAATAATTCTCTTATTGACATAATTGTTAATAAAAGCATTGATTCTATTGTCGGTTCACAAAAAGATGGAGTCTCAAGCATTGTGCTTAATGATACTATTTCAGGAGAAAAATCTACTTTTGAATGCGAGGGTGTTTTCTATGGAATTGGTCATAACCCTAATACAGATCTTTTTAATGGGGTAATTGATTTAGATGATAATGGATACATTATTACTAAATCTGATTCCACTTTAACTAATATTCCAGGAGTTTTTGCATGTGGTGATGTTCAAGATGATCATTATCGACAAGCTATTACTGCTGCTGGATCTGGTTGCATGGCCGCCATAGATGCTGAAAAATATTTAGAAGATATTGAATAGTTTTGCTGTCCTTTTTTGGAGGATACAATGGAACATAAACAAATATACGATGTTCAAAACCTTAAGCTAAGGTTTAAAACTAAGAAAGCTTTAGAAATAAAAACTCTAAAGTTTCACAATGGCTTAATCTACGGCATTTGTGGAAATTTTGGCTCAGGGAAGACTTCTTTATTAAAAGTCTTAGCTGGAGAAACTAAAGAAACAAGTGGTACAGTTCTTTATCAGGGAAATAAATTTAAAAAAGGTTTTTTTGGAAAAATAAAGAAACACCAAGATATTCAATATCTTGATGTTAAATCAGTGAATTCTTCTTTAACTGTTGAACAATTCGTCAAGAAAAAATTTCCTAAAAAAACTCAACAAATAAAATCTAGGCATTTTACTAGTTTTCAAATGGAAACAGTTTGGAAAACCCCAATTAACTTAATTTCAGATGGGGAGAGGCACTGGTTAAAGACTGTTATTGGAGTTGAAAAGGATCCGAGAGTGTTATTGATTGATGATTATGGACTATCAATTGATCCTAGAACAGAGATAATGCTAAGAAAAAAAATTGTCAAGATGAATAATATACTTGGAACAACAGTTTTATTGTCGTCCAGCAATGATTATTTTTTGAAACAATTTGCTAGTGTGATAATTTATTTAGATAACGGACATGTATCAAAAGTTAGAAAAGGTTTTAAAAAGAATTCATCGCGCAAGAATAAATAAATTTTTTTTTATTCAATTTATTTTTTTCTTTGATATTCTTTATGCACAAATTGACCAAAGATTTGATTTGTATGACTGGGAAATTATAAGACAAAATGAATCTATAAATTCTATATCTGAAGGATATCAATATATTTTCTTTGCTACAGATGCAAATGGTATTTTAAGATTCAATAAATTTTCAAGAAACTTTGACTCAAACCTGTTTTTAGGTCAAGGAATCAAATCAAATAAAATTAAGCATGTTTATGTTGATAAAAACACAGGTATACTTTGGATAATTGGAAATAGAGGATTAGAATTTTCAAATACAAGAGAGGGAAACTGGAATACGATTGAATTAAATAAACTATCAATTAATTCTTTGAGAAATATCGAAGATTTAGGATCTTCAAAAAATTTCTTATGGATAAAAACTTCTTCAACTTTCGTCAAGCTAGATCATGTAAGCGGAACTTTTCTTGGAGTTTTTACTTATCCAGATGAAAAAAATATTGATTGGGGTGATATTAGTTTTAAAAATAGATTTATTTCCAAAGATTTTTTATTTGAGGATTATTTTGTTGAAGAAGGCTGGCTTTTAGGAAATGATTCTGCAGCTGATAATAGTGGTATTTTTCATGATTATCATTCACTATTGATAACTGAAAATGGATTTAGTTGGATTGGATTGTCAAATGGACAATTACTCTATATTGATGATTTTAGCAAAACTATATCTCCTAAAACAGTTGGTATTGCAGTTTCAGTTCCATTAACAGTTTCAATTAAGGATAATTTATGGGTAGGCGGTATCAATAATAACCAGATAAACGGAATCTCCTCAATTGATAATAGCTTTGACGAAATAAATAATTTTTTGGAAATAAATTACTCTGGATTTTTCAGTGCTGATTTTTATTCGAGTGAAATAATCAAAAACGAAGTATGGTTTGGTTCTGATGGAAAAGTAGTTATTTATGATAAAAAAAGTGATTTTTTTAGGACTTTAGGTTATGAAAAGGGTATACCATCGCAAAGAATTGAATTTATCGAATATTTAGATGGTAAAATTTATATAGCTTCGAAAAGAGATTTAATTGTTCTTGATAGGAAAAGTAAGAAAGTTGTTAATTCACAAATCTCAAATCTCATAAAAAGGAATAATTTATCAATTAATTATTTAGATGTCATCAGCGATAAACTTCATTTATCTCTCAATGGAAGGGTTTATATTTTTGATAAAGAAGAAAATATAAATGTTGAGGAGTTTGAATTTTTGTTTAAAGAAAATTTTAGGGTTAATGGAATTTATGGAAACGAAAACTTCTTATTTTTTTCTTCTGAAAAGGAATTTTAAGCATTGGAGATAATAAATTCATTCCTTCAAGCCTATACTTTAACAACAAGGTTAATGATATTTTGCTCATAAATAGCAATCTATATATTGGAACGTCTGGCGGCTTAGTAATCTATGATTTAGAAGAAGAACAATTAAACAATTTCTATGATTTTTCTTTTATTAGAAATATTTTCAAGCTGGAACAAGTTGATGAATTTTTGGTATTACTTACAAGCACCGGTTTAATTAAATTAAGGCTATCTCTATGAAAAAAAATATCTTAATAATTCTTTTTACAACTTTAGTTGGAGCTCAAGGAATCAATTCAAATATTAACTCCTACAAAACAAATGTAATTTTGAGACCATTGGAGAATAGTATAGAAGTAATTGCTTTTGTGGAAATATATAATAGGAATCTCCAATTTTTGAAGAAAGATACCAACTTTGAGTCTACTTATGATCTCAATATTTCTCTCATATCAGAAGATGGAAGCAAGATTGATGAAAGATCTTTTTCAGAAACTATTGTAGTTGACAATTTCTCTCAAACTGTTTCTAGGGCTAATCCCAAAATAATTACTTATTCTTTTAAAATTCCACTGCAAGAGTTTAACGTTAATTTTTCATTAAAGGATATGGATACGAAATTAACCGGAAAGAAGCAAAAAAAATTCACAAAAAAAAATCTACCATCTGGCAAGTATTCTAAAATTTTTGATCCAATATTTGTAAAGAATAAAAAAGGAAATTGGAAATTTGGCCTTGATAAGTATCCAATTAGTATTAAAAAAGTTGAGGTAAAAGATAATATTTTAGAGTTTTATCAATATTTTGCTTTAGATGAAGGTGATTATTTTTTAGATATTTCGTTGGTTTCTGACAAAAAAACAGTTTGGAATAATTCTTTTGAAGATGAAACAAATAAAAATTATGATTATAAACTTCTTCAGATTCCTATAGAAAACGTTGATACATCAGATTTAAGAGTAAAAATCCAAGTTTCTCAAGACGGAAATATTTCATCTAAATCTTTTCCAATTGAGTTTAAGAATGATTATTTAATGCTTTCTTCTATTAAAAATGTCAATACAGCTTTAGACCAAATGAATTTTATCCTAAGCACGGAAGAGAGAAAAGAACTGAGACAATTAAAGAGTTCGGATCAAGAAAAGTTTTTTAAAAAAGTTTGGGCAAAGAGAGATCCTGATGTTACTACCAAAGAAAATGAATTAATGATTGAATACTACAAAAGAGTTGCTTTTGCTGAAGAAAATTTTTCCAGAGGAACTTCTGGAGGCTGGAGATCTGATATGGGTATGATTTATATTCTTTTTGGAAGGCCTGATGATATTTCAAGGTCAATGAATCCTCAACAAAGCTATAATTACGAAACATGGTATTATTTTCAAATAAATGAAGAATTTAGATTTGTAGATGATTTTGGTTTTGGAGATTACAGGCTTAGAACACCATTTATATATTAAAAACATGAACAGTAAAAATAAAAAAATTTCAAAAATATTAGATAAATACAAATCATCTTTTTCAAGTAATGATTTATCAAGCTTAGAGCAATTACTTTCAAACGATATAGATTCTGTAGAATATTCGTTGTTTACGGATGGTGCTTGTGAATTTGATAGTGAATATAAGCCAATTAATGCAGGTATTGGGGGTATAATCAGGGCCAAAGATAAAACTTTATTTTCTTTCTCTGAAAATGTTGGTATAAAAACAAATAATGAGGCCGAATATTTAGCTTTGATTAAAGGTATAGATCTTTGTTTAAAAAATAATATTTCTAAAATATCAATTTTTGCAGATAGTGAATTAGTTGTAAAGCAAATTAATGGGGATTATAAGGTTAAGAATGAAAGAATGGCTGCCTTACATAAAAAAACTCATCAACTTCTTTCAAGATTTAATTCATGGAATATTAATCATGTACTTAGAGATAAAAATACTGAAGCAGATGATTTAAGCAAGCAGGGATTATCTAAATAAAAAACTAATGTTTAATATCAAATATTTCATAAATTACAGGCTATGAGTTTCTTTGGATCAATAAAAAATTCAATTTCAGATAGCTTTAATTGGGTCAGTGGCGACATTGCAATAGACCTCGGAACTGCTAATACATTAATTTGGTTATCTGGTAAAGGTATAATCATCAACGAGCCATCTATTATTGCCCGTTCAACAAAAACTGGAGCTGTTTTAGCAGTTGGAGATGATGCAAAAGAAATGCTCGGTAAAACTCATGAAGGTATTGAAACGATAAGACCGTTAAGAGACGGTGTTATTGCTGACTTTACCGCAGTAGATGAAATGCTCCAAGGATTTATTAGAAAAGTGAATTTAAATAGACTTACAAGACCAAGAATGGTTATATGTGTTCCATCTGGAGTTACAGAAGTTGAAAGAAGAGCTGTAAGAGATTCTGGAGAAAAACAAGCAGCCAGAGAAGTATTTCTTGTCGATGAACCTGTAGCTGCTGCCATAGGAATCGGTCTTGACATAAGTAAGCCAGTTGGAAACATCATTGTTGATATCGGTGGAGGAACTACGGAGGTTGCTGTTATCTCGCTTAATGGCGTTGTTACTAAAAAAGCAATCAGAGTAGCTGGAGATGAAATGGATGATGCCATTCAGCATTGGTTTAGAAATGAGCACAAATTAGAAATTGGCGCTCAAACAGCAGAGCAAATAAAAATTTCAGTAGGATCAGCAATGAGAACTAGATCAAGAAATATTCTAGTAAAAGGAAGAGACCTAGTATCAGGTATACCAAAAACTATTGATATTAGATCGGACGAGATAAGACAGGCATTGAAAGATCCTGTTAAAAGAATTTTGGATGTAATAAAAGATGCTTTGGAGGCTACTCCAGCTGAACTTTCTTCAGATATTATCGATAGAGGTATTGTTCTTGCAGGTGGTGGCTCCCAGCTTAGAGGTTTGGATCAAGTTCTTAGAGAGAAAACTGGTGTGCCTGTAAATGTTGCTGATGAACCTCATTTAGCAATTGTTAAAGGTTGTGGAGCAGTCATTGAAGACCTGGAAAAATTTAAGCATGTTCTACTATAAACATGTCTAGAATTCAATTAATTCTTCAAAACTATCAAGAAAAAATAACCCTAGTTTTATGCTTACTTATTTCATTTACACTTATTTTTAATAATGATTCAGATTTAATTAAAAATGCAAAAATAAATTCACTAAATAGCTTTTCATTTCTTTATAAACCATTTAATTGGCTTGATAATCAGCTTTTTTTAAATAAAAAATTAGAAGTTTTATCCTCTGAGAATTTACGTTTAAGTCTTGAAAATCAAGTTCTAAAAGTACATGAAAATGAAAATATCCGATACAGAGAGTTTTTAAATTTCAAGAAAAGAGAAAACATTGATTTTGTTGGTGCAGATGTGCTTTCTAAAGGCGTTAGTGCTAATATGTCATCGATCATTATTAACAGAGGTTCTAATGATGGAGTATCAAAAAACTTACCAGTTCTTTCTTCGAAAGGAGTAATTGGTAAAGTTGTGGCAGTATCTAAATCTTCATCTGAAGTTCAACTTATTAGTGATGTCAATTTTAGATTAAGCGTTAAAATTGCTCCTGATGAAGTAGAGGGTATAATGAGATGGATTGGAGAAGATCTTTGTGAAGTAGCAGAACTTAAGAAAATATCTGATATTGAGATTGGTGATATTGTTTTGACCTCTAGTCTAAGCATCTATTTTCCTCCAAATCTTCCTATAGGTGAAGTTGTGAGTACTTTTGAAAAGTCTGATAGTTCAAACAGAGTTGTTACAATGAGACTCTTCTCTGATTTATCTACTATAAACCAATTATTTGTATTATTTGAAGAGGTAAAGAAGTGAAGTTTTATATAAAATACTTTCCAATAGCTGTTCTATTGCAATTAATATTTTCAGAACTACTCACTTTTAATGGCTATCAAGCAAATATTATGTTGCTATACGTAATTCTTTGTTCAATGCCACTCGGTAATACTTCACAATCTACTTTATATGGTTTTCTAGTAGGATTGTTTACTGATTTTGTACTTTTTAGTGGAATTTATGTTGGAGCCTCTAGTTTGGTTTTTTCAATTTGTGGATTTTGGGCTTCAAAAATAAGTTTTAATTTTGCGTTTAGAAATTTTGATATATATTGGGTTTCTTTTGTGCACCTTGGTGTTTTCATATATTCATTATTTAGATATGACTTCTTCTTTTTTAATGATTTTTTTCTATTTTTAATCAATTGGTTTTTTGTCACGTACTTCACATGCTTTATTGGATTTATTTTAATTACTCTCTTTTCTTTAAAGGATAAGATTCTAAGTGCTTAAAATTGAAAATAAAGCAGATATTTTTCATTATAGGACACTTCTGTTTGTTTTAATATTTTCTATATTAACCCTTCTTTCTAGGTATTTTTATCTTCAGGTAATTGAATATGAAAGATACTCATCTAAGTCTCAAGTTAATAGCGTAAGAGCTCAAGCCACTTATGCGCCTAGAGGACTTATTTTTGACAGGAATGGAGTTGTGTTGGTCGAAAATTATCCTACATATATTCTGACAGTCACACCTTATGAGCTCGATGATAAAGAAAAACAGTTTCAAATTATCTCTGACATTACTGAAATATCGATTGATGAGCTTTCAAGAAGATATAAAAAATATAATCAGGGTCGATTTTTGCCAACTGTTATAGCAAAAAATCTTTCTTTTTCTGATATATCTCAAATTGAAGAAAGACGTTTAGAACTTGCTGGATTTCAATATAAAAGGTTTGATGAAAGGCTGTATAATGATGTTTTAAAAGATGCACATTTTCTTGGATATCTTAGAGAATTAGATCGTGAATCTCTTTCATTTTTAGATAAATCTAAGTTATATAGGGCCGGTGAACTTATTGGATGGCAGGGTCTTGAGAAGCAATATGAAAACGAATTAAGATATTCTAAAGGTATTAATTATATTGAGGTTGATACATACGGAAGAAAAATTAACAGAGTTAATGTCAACAATATTCCTGCTTATCCTGGTAAAAATTTAACTCTATCAATTGACTCAAAATTACAACAGTTTTCTAAAAACCTTTTAATCGATCAAAAAGGAATTATTTTAGTTTCTAATGTTAATTCAGGAGATATTTTGACAATGGTAAGTAATCCATCTTATAATTTAGATATTTATAGAGGTGAAACAACAGACCAAGATTGGAATGATTTACTTTCAGATGAAAATAAGCCTATCATCAATAGAAATATAGCAGGTTTGTATCCTCCCGGATCATCTTTTAAAATTATTACTGCCCTTAACTTAATTGAAGACGGATTATTAGATCCTGAAGATAGTTTGATGTGTACAGGATCTTATATTCCGCCAGGAAGTTCAAATACATTTAATTGTTGGAAGCAAGATGGTCACGGATTAGTTAACTTAAATAAGGCAATTGCACAGTCTTGTAATGTTTATTTCTATGAGACAGTTCAGTTAATTAAATTAGCAGATTGGACAAAAACAGCTAAAATATTTGGTTTTCAAAACAAAACTGATATTGACCTGCCAAACGAATTAATTGGACAGATTCCTGATAAAGAATTTTTCATAAATACTTATGGAAGATGGGGGTGGTCAGAAAGAGGGGTTTTATTAAATCTTACACTTGGCCAAGGAGATATTTTAGTTACACCGCTGCAATCATTAAGATATATTAATCATATTGCATCAAAAGGTAAAACTGCTAAACTTAAACTTAATGCTAATAAAAAAGTTGAATATTATGATGACATCATTCTTTCAGAACAAACATGGGATAGGGTTATTAAAGGATTATATGATGTGGTTAATGCTGAAGGTGGAAGTGGATGGAGAGCTAAGCAATCAGATGTAAAATTGTATGGAAAAACAAGTACTGCTGAAAACCCTCACGGAGAACCTCATGCATGGTTTAACGGATTCTTCGATTTTGAAGGTCAAACATATTCATTAGTTGTATTAGTTGAAAATGGTGGTGGTGGTGGTGCAGTAGCATCACCGATAGCAGGAGATATTGTTAATTTTTTTACAAATGAGCAAGTTGAAATGGTATTTAAATGAATCTCTTAAGTAATTACATTTATGGATCTAATGAGTACTTAGGTAGATTATATTTAATTGTATCATTGTTAATTACTTTTGGACTGATTACTCTTTATAGCATTTCTGCTGATCCATTATCTCTAAATAGTTCATTTATGAGACAAATCATTTTCATATTTTTTTCATTTTTTATTTTTTTTATCCTTAATCAGATAAATGTTAAAACAATTCATGACAATTCAACTCTAATTTATATTTCTTCAATTTTGTTATGTTTTGTTCCCTTCTTACTGTCGCCAGTTGAAAATACCTACAGATGGATTGATCTTGGTTTTTTTTATATTCAGCCAGGTGAATATTTAAAATGTGCTACAATTATCCTGATAGCTAAATATCTTTCTAATCATCAATTAGAAGTTAAAGAAGGCTATATTGTTATAATCCCAATTTTGATTGCTTTACTATCATCTTTTGTAGTTTTAAATCAACCAGATCTTGGAACCGCGGTTATTATTCTTGCTCCAGTATTGCCTATCATGCTTTGGGCTGGTGTTAATGGTTTTACTCTTTTTCTCTTAATAGCTCCTGTAATTACTATTATTGCTGCTTCAAATAATATGATTTTTAATATTTGGGGGGTTTTAATGTTTATTATTTTTATGACGTTTCAAGGAAGTCTTTTGAAAAGAATCTCCATATATTTTGCAAATATTTTTACAGGATTATTATTTCCTTTTTTTTGGAATGATTTTCTAAATGGATATCAAAGACAGAGATTTATTGATTTTCTTAATCCGGATTTAGATCCAATGGGATCATCGTATCATATAATTCAAAGTATAACCGCAATTGGGTCGGGAGGATTATTTGGAAAAGGTTGGGGTCAAGGCTCTCAAACACAATTGAAATTTCTTCCTGTACAAGAGTCTGATTTTATATTATCTGTTATTGCAGAAGAATTTGGTTTTTTTGGAATCGCAATTATCATGTTTTTATTCTTCATGCTTATTAAAACTTTATTAGATATTGCTTTTAGATTATCTGATTATTTTTCTTCCTTAGTTATTGTAGGATTAACATCAATTCTTTTTTCGCATATATTTGTTAATTCCGCAATGACTATTGGTTTAATGCCTGTAAAAGGACTACCGACACCATTTCTTTCAGCTGGCGGTTCTTTTATGTTGCTTTGTTTTATTATTCTTTCTTTAGTAGTAAATTTTTCAAAAAATTAATTATTATTGTCAGTTGTAGTTTTGGTAGTGTTTAGTTAACTTCTTTTGCTCATTATCATGGTTAAAAAAATCTTTTATATTAATAGCGAAATGGAGCCATTTGCATCGGTTTCTAATTTAGCGAATCTTTCTGTAGATATCCCTCTTGGCTTACAAGAAATGGGCAATGATGTAAGATGTTTGATGCCAAAATATGGTTTTATTAGTGAAAGAAAATACATTTTAAGAGAAGTTATTAGACTCAAAGAAATTCTTTTTGATTTTGATGAACGTAGTTATGAATGTTCTGCAAAAAGCGCTTTTCTACCTAAGTCTCGTTTACAAGTTTATTTTTTAGAAAACAAAGAATATTTCGATGATTTAAATAATTTACTTTTTAAATCAAAAAACGGAAGATTTTTATCTGATAACAATTTAAGGTTTTCAATGTATTCACTTGCAGCAATAAAAATGCTTCCTAATCTTTTTTGGTTTCCAAATATAATTGTATGTAATGGATGGACATCAGCACTAGTACCTTACTTGCTCAAAAAATTAGCAAAAAAGGATAAAGAGCTTTCAAAAATTAAAACAATTTATATCACTAATTCTTTAAACAAGGATGTAATTTTTGATCATTCAAATCTTCCTTTTAATTCTGAAACTATAAAGGAATTAAAATCTTACAATTTAAATCAAATTGGTTGTGCAAATGCTGATGCAACAATCATAGTAGATGATGAAGAAAAAGTATATGGAAACTTAATGAAGACTAAAATTTTCAAAGACTCAAAATCCTGCTCACATGTTGATATTTCAAAATCAGATGGAAATTTTTCCCCCTTATTAGATGAAATTGAAAAAGTTATTAAGACGATTTAATAGTATGAAAAAAATTTCTGAATATTTAAAGAAAATTCTAATTGCTGTAATTTTTTTAATATCTTGTAGCGAAGAAACAATTCTTTATGATGAAATTGAAAATAGGGAAGGAACTATAAAGACAGCTTCATTACCTCAAACAAATAATAAATTGTTTCAGTCTTTTCCTTCATTTTCATCTAATTCAAAGCTTCATTTTGGTAATGTCAAAGATTCGGAAAATTTATTTTCTCTAGTTCCAATGACTTTGTTTTCAGGAAATATTCCGCCAGTTAGTTTAGTAGATCTTTTAGCTGATTCAATTCAGGTAGATAGTGCCATGGTATTTTTTCAAACTTCTGATTCTTTGCAAACTGATTTTACTTTAGGTCTTTATTCAATTATTGCTGATGATGATAGTGTATTTTCAGACTCATTAAATTACTATACACAAGATAATTTTATTGATTTTGAAAATAATTCTATGCTTTTAAATACATTAAATCTTTCATCTGAAATTGTTGCTCCTGATACGACAGGACTTGATTCAATCAAATTTATGTTTGAGCCAGATTCTGGCAATTTAGATTTACTCAAAGAGTATTTTTTTGATGCTGATACTTATCCAGCAAGGACATTTATGATCAAAGATGAAGATGGATCATTGAATGAGTTATTTACAATTGAAAGTAATGAATCTTCAAATGGACCTAAGATGAGAGTTTGGTTTAAAGCATTTGTAGATGAGGAAACTACGCTAGATACTTTCATTACTTTCTTTTCACAAGCAGATATAAGCGTTTTTGTTCCACCAGCTATTGAAGACAATGATTTTAATTATATTTCTTTAAACTCAGGCTCAGGTCTAAGGTCAGTTGTAGAATTTGATCTTGGTATTATTGACTCACTTTCAAGAAATGAGCTTTTTAAAAACTCAAATCTTATTCTTGATGTTGAGAATTCTAACTTAAATGAAGATGATGAGTTTTATGTCATTGTATCAGCTTTACAAGATTCTGTTCAAAATTGGGGATTTTCAACTCCATTTGTAGAAAACGAAGAAGAGTTAGAAATTATTTCTTCGGATGCAAATTTTATTATTTCAAGAAAGATTGAGGACAACCAAGTTAAAATTCCTATTCAGACTTTTTTACAAGGTTATAAAAATGGTCTATTTCAGCACAATGAATTAATGCTGTATAGCGCACCAGTAAATAGTCCTTTTGATAAAGTCAGATTAAATTTAAATGCAATTGAGGTTATGTATGTTGAACCGTAAAATTTTCATTATATTTTTTATTAGCTTCATTTTTCCTCAAAATGCATTGAGTGGTTATGGTTTTGGATCTTCCGTTGATAATAGTGATGCTGCATCTTTAGGTGTTTCAAATGAATTGCTACCTTCATTTAAGGACAAAGTTTCTTTATCTAATCCATCAACCTGGCATAATTTACTTTTCTCTTATTTGAACACTTCAGTCAATGTTCAAAATTCAGTTTTTCAATCTAATAGCAGTACCAACTTTTCTTTGTCTTCAGTTAAACTAATTATTCCATGGAAGCAAAAGATTGCATTTGGAGTTTCTCTTGAGCCATTTCGCAATAGGGAAATAGTAATAAGCGATAGTACTTTTTCATCATTTTCATTTAATGAAGAAGATATTTTATTTTCAAGAATAAATAGTTCATCTGGAGGTCCATCAAAAGGTCAGCTATCATTTGGTTATAAGCTTAATGAAAGTGATAGTTTTGGAACTAGTCTTAATATTATTTTTGGCTCTTCAAGAAGTACTAGAAATCTTATTGTTGATAATGAAAATCATCTTCTTCAGTCAAGAGATTATTTCTCAGGAAATATGATTGATTTATATTATTCAACAAACAGACTTAACATAAAAGAAAAGCCAATATTTTTATCAGTTGCATATAGTTTACCCTTAAACGGGATTGATATTGAAAATGACTCCTATCAAGCATTTATTGATTTGAATGATAATAATTATCACGATGTAAATGACTTTCCAAATGTCGGTCAAGCTCTTTTGCCTTTAAGTCAAAACTTTAAAGATGAGTTAAAAATTAATTCATTGATTATTGGCGCAGATTATGAATTTAGTCCAAGAAAGCATTTCCAGTTCGAATTGTTACAACTAAGTAATAATGGAAAACATAGTCTTGATAGCTCTATTTATGGAGGATACATCAAAAATAAAAGTAAGCTAAGTTTATCATATATTAAATTTGCTCAACCATTTTCTCGAGATCGTTTTAATTTTAAAGCATCAATGTTTTTTCAAAATTATGGCGTTAAAAATCTTGAAAATATTAATGAAGTTGGTTTAGGTTTAGGAGTAGGTTATAATTTTGGTATTACTGGAAATCAAATTGATTTTGGCTATAAATATGCAAAT